>JAAIGF010072589.1_pt1 | contig 55613 bp, 55 predicted proteins | sample 6487441 | NCBI WGS metagenome assembly JAAIGF01 (sample SAMN13974129, study PRJNA590717) | phyllosphere metagenome | biome: pepper field; feature: multiple bacterial spot infested pepper fields; material: pepper leaves; isolation source: leaves from pepper fields | host: Capsicum annuum ...
AATAAATATTCGTAATTTTATGGTTAGAAATCATAGCGGATTATTTAGTTAAATATTTGAATTTCAATACCTTAAATATACTAAATTTTCCGCTTATTTTTTAATGTTTTCTTATTTATTACATCGAACTCACGTTAATTAATTCGATTTGTTGAGTGTCTAATTCCAAATCTTTTATAGTGAATTCATCATCTATTTGCGTGTAAGGATCTTTACCAATTAGTTCAAAAAAATCTATTGAAATTCCATTATCAAAATGTTTTTCAAATTTTTCTGTTGATACAAATGCGTTAAGAACTTGTTTAGACAAAATACAGTGTAGTTTATTTTTAAACTTATATTCTTCATAAAGTTTTTTTAGCCTTTTAATAGCCTCTTCTTCAGTATGTCCTAAAGTCATGATATGATCATTCACAAATTTTGCGAAGTATTTTGGATTTTGAGGATTTATTTTGTACTCAGTAGTAATTCCAGTAACTATTTTGTTTTTACTTTTAAAAAATTCCATTCTATGTCCGTATTAAATACTAAAATTAGGCATAACTCTCAAGTATATGCAGTTAACATTGGAATGAAAATTTATTTTTTTTATTCAAATAATTGATTTTCAAATGTATAATCTGTTGAAATTAATTTTAATTATTTAAAAATGTTGCGCTTATCAATATTTAAAGAATTAATCACCTTATTATAAATTTATTACAGGTTTTGTAAAACTGATTTGTAAATTTGCAAAAATATTATAAGAAGGTAGGATATGCATAAATTGGCTCTTTTCAGGTTGCATTTGATTGTGTTTTTATGGGGATTTACGGCAATCTTGGGAAAACTGATTCATGCGAATGCGGAAATTCTCGTTTTTTACAGAATGCTGTTTGCGGCGATCTGTCTTTTTGTCTACATCCGTGTTTTCAGGAAGGACAGCATTAAAGTTTCGAAGAAAGTATTTTTCCAGCTGGCGGCCATCGGATTATCTATGGCCTTGCACTGGTACTGTTTCTTTCACTCGATTAAAATCTCCAATGTTTCGATTGCCCTGAGCTGCCTTTCATTATCTACTTTATTCGCTTCCATTATGGAACCGATCATTTTTAAGCGGAAAATTGATATTTCAGAAGTCATCATGGGAGTGGTGATTGTTTCATGTATTCTAATGATATTTAAAACGGAATTCCAGTACAAGGAGGGAATTTTCTACGGTGTTATGTGTGCCATCTTCGGGACCATATTTTCTGTTTTCAACGGGAAGATGTTTGGAAAAACCAGCTCCGGAAACATTATTTTTTATGAAATATTCTCAGGATGGTTCGTTTTGATGCTTTTTTACCTGTTCAGCGGGCAGATTTTTGAAATTAATGAAATAAGTTACAGTGATCTTGCGTTAATAGGCTTACTGGCAAGTGTTTTCACGGCTTTCCCGATGCTGGAATCGGTCAACCTGATGAAGTACATTTCGCCGTTTACGTTAATTTTAACAGTTAATTTAGAACCGGTCTACGGAATTATACTAGCTTTTTTTATCTTTGGAGAATCAGAACACATGAGTCCGGTTTTTTATATCGCTTCAGGAGTTATGATACTGGCAATCATTGTCAACGGATTGATAAAAGCTAAGAAACAAAAAACTTTAAATTAAGCATCAATTGATATGATGAAAAAATATCTATTATTTGTGTTCGCCCTGGTTTTCGGGATGTCGCACTCTCAGATCATCAGGAAATATTCCAATGAATTCTTAAATATCGGAGCAGGAGCCCGGGGTCTGGCCATGGGAGGTGCCGTGATCTCCAACCAGGATGACGTCTATTCCCCGATGTGGAACCCGGCAGGTTTAATGGGGGTAGAGAGAGACTGGCAGGGTGCCGCGATGCACGCCGAATATTTCGAGTCTATCGCCAAATACGATTACCTGGCCTATGCAAAAGTTTTGGAAACAGGGGTTTTCGGAGTTTCCGTGGTAAGACTTGGAGTAGATAATATCTTAAATACCACTCAGCTAATCGATACCGAAGGAAATATCGATTACGATAAAATCACCAAGTTTTCACAGTCCGATTATGCGGCGATCCTTTCATATGCTTTTAATCCGGGCGGGAATACCAAGCTGGATGTCGGGATCAACGCCAAAATCGTTTACCGAAACGTCGGGAAATTTGCGAACGGATATGGCTTCGGTTTTGACGTCGGAGCAATCTATAAACTGGACAACGGCTGGAAACTGGGAGGAATGCTGAGAGATGCCACCACTACCGTAAACTTCTGGAGCGTTAACCAGAAAGAACTTTCCACAGTGGTTAACGGGGAAGAATTCAACCCCGCGCCAAAAGACAAAATGGAACTTACCATGCCTAAGCTGAATGTAGGGGCCAGTAAAATTTTTGAAATCAACAGCAGTGTGTATGTATTGCCGGAAGCCGGGATTAATGTGGATTTTGCTAAAACAGCAGCATTGGTTTCCACCGATTTTGCGAGTTTAACGCCTTACGCCGGAGCGGAATTGGGCTACCAGAAAATGATTTTTGTGAGATTGGGGGTCAACAGGTTCCAGTCCATTACCGATATTGAGGATCTCAGACGAAAAGTCTCTTTCCAGCCGAGTGCGGGGATCGGGATCCGTTACAGAGGGCTTACCTTGGATTATGCGATTACCAATTCAGGAATCGGCGGGTCTAATTTCTATTCCAACTTTTTCTCCCTGAAACTGGACATCGGACAATTTAGAAATGATTAAATTTGAGTATGAAAAAGATTTCACTTCTTATACTAACCGCCTGTTCGATGCTTGCTTTCGGGCAAAAAGTTTCGGATTACAAATATATTTCCCTTCCGGCAAAATTTTTAACTTTTAAAAAAGAAGATTACGGATTGGGCGAAATGCTGACCAAAGCTTTAAAAAGCAAGAATTATATAGTAATTTCTGAAGACAAACTGCAGTGGCCTGCCGAAGCACAGAGCAATCCCTGTAATGTATTAACAGCCGATGTCGTAAATGACAGCGGTTTATTACGGAATAAAGTACTGCTTCAGTTCAAAGACTGCAACGATAAAGTAATTTCTTCTACAAAAGAATCTTCAAACATCAAAGAATACAAGGAAGGTTTTCAGGATGCCCTGAAGCAGACCTTCGTTTCCATTTCTCCGGCCAGTCCTGTAAGCCAGGTAGCTGCCGCAGTTGCAGTTGCAGCTCAGGAATCCAGTGTTCCTGTAGAGCCAGTTGCATCTTCAGCACCTGCGGAAAATACAGCCGTACGATTCAGCAACGGGAAAATGGATCTTCAGAAAATCCAGATCGATGCTTCTCAGTTTATCCTGGTTGGGAACAACAGTTCTTCACCTTTTGCAACTTTTAAGGCAACCACTAAAAACGATGTTTTCCGAGTAAAGCTTCAAAATGGTGAATCAACCTTGGGCTATTACGAGAATGGGAATATCGTCATAGAAATGCCACAGGGTAACGGCAATTATACAAAAGAGGTATTTTCAAAAAAATAAATTAAAGACTAAACAGCAAAATATCTGATCCTTAATTCAAACGAAAGAATGAGTTAAGGATTAATTTTTAAAACGAAAAACCATGAAAAAGATTGGCACGGCTTTACTGATTGCATTTTCAATGTATTCGTATGCCCAGACATTGAATACCCAGTTGAATGAGATTCATTACGGAGCCGGAAGTTCTCCCTACAATTTAATAAGACTCAACGATCTTATTATTTTTGCGGCAACCCGAAATGCAGATGAAGGTTTGGAGCCTTGGGTTTACAATACGGCAACACAGAAACCGACATTGCTGAAAGATATTTTTGCCGGGCATAATAGCGGGATCCCTTCTAATTCTATATTTGTAAAGCTGAATAACAAAGTTTATTTTTTAGCACAGCAAAATTATTCAGGCTACCAGATCTGGGAAACGGACGGAACGACTGCCGGAACCGTAAAAAGACAGGATATCAATTCAAATTATTCCATTGATGAGTTTGCTGTGGTAGGAAATAAAATTTTCTACTATCAGAATAAAGAGATCTGGGCATTTGATACAGTTTCGAATAACCTTTCTTTATTAAAAACCTTTGAATACTCCGGGAATGTAAAATTATACGCCTACAACAATCAGTTGATCTTTGCGGCCAATGACGGAATTTCGGGTAAAGAAATATGGCAATCCGACGGTACCGTTACCGGGACTTCTCTGCTAAAAGATATTGCCCCAAACAGCGGAAGCAGTATTTCTAACGATTTCAAAATGCTGACGCTTAACAACGGGAAATTCTACTTCATGGCGAATACGGCAACTGGGTATATGCTTTATGAAAGTGACGGAACGACGGCAGGCACAAATCCTCTTTTGCCTATGCAGAATTCTCCTCAGTTGGAAGGTGCTTCGGGAGGAGACTACTTTGTCTTCACAGGATTCAGTGCCACAAACGGAGGTTTTGAACCATGGATCTCCGACGGTACGGTTGCAGGAACAAAAATTTTAAAAGATATCTATCCCGGAACCACCAGTTCGATGAGTATCAATCAGAAGTTTCTGAAAGTTGGCAATAAAATTTACTTCGACAGCAGCGCAAACGGAATAAATCCGGGATATGGCAATTACATCTGGGAAACGGACGGAACGGAAAACGGGACCGTTTTATTCAATACGCCTACCAATAATGTGCTGCACGGCAAAAGTTCGGAAGGGCAGTACTTAATTCTTACAAAACCCAACGAATGGAATCGTTTCTGGATTACCAATGGAAATCCTGCCCAGACATTCGAAATGTCGGCCTTGGGAATGACGGCTGCCAATGGGGTGGTGGATTTTAACTCAAAACTATATCTTGCAGGAAGCAGCCCCAAAAACGGAATGGAATTATATTCTCTGGATCCGTCTTTGCAATCGGCTGCCCTCGCTTCGGATATCAGCAGGTATGAAAGCAGTTCGCCTCATTCATACGAATCGCTGAATGACGATCTCATTTTTATTGCGACAGACCGCGAATTCAACAGCCAGTTCTATAAGAGAAATAAAAGCACCCAGCAGATCACAAGATTTACCAATTTTACCTATGGATCTTTTGGTCCGGGAATGTATACCAATTTTAACGATACCCTTTTTAAAGTCGGAAACTTTCTCTATACGAAAAACAATACGCCTAATCCGGTCAGCGGATTTTACAGAACAGACGGAACTGCCGCAAATTCCGTGGTTATCTCTACGGGAAATACCGTTGTCTATGATAACTCTTTCTACATTAATCTTAATGACAATACCTTATTGTTTTCCGGATACGACAACGTTTTGGGAACAGAGCTTTGGAAAATTGATAATAACTCCAATACGGTGGTTCTGGTAAAAGATATTTCGACCGAAAGCATGGGAAGCATGTACAATACCGACCCGAAAACAACGGTGCTCAATGGCTTCGCTTATTTTGTAGCTAAACAGAACGGAAAACTGGGCATCTGGAAGTCCGACGGAACCGAAGCGAATACTACGAAAACGATCCAGATCAATTTTCAGGACGGGTCTGACGGAAATATCAAGATTGTGGGAAGCTTAAATAACAAATTATTGTATTCCACAAGAAAAGAAGGGTCTACAAATATTTCCAATACGGAGCTTTTTGCTTCAAACGGCGATCTGGCTTCCGCTGTTCTGCTGAAATCCCACAGCGAACTGTACAGCTCATCCAGCATCAACAGCGATACGGAAATCCTTAATAATAAATTGTTTTACATCGTGAAGGGGTATCCCGGCGGACTGTATTCCACCGATGGAACGGTTGCCGGTACTACTGAAGTTTCACCGGTTAATTTTTTCGGGGATATTAAATTTAAAAAATGCGGGAACCAGTTGTTTTTCACCAACAACAATGCAACGCAATTATTGAAAACCGACGGAACCACATCCGGAACAGTCAGCTTAGGCACCAATTTCTCTGCAATAAAAGATATGGTTTGTACCAATAATTACCTGTATTTCCTGAATGGAGATTCCCAAAAAGTGTGGAGAAGCAACGGAACTCCGGCAGGCACAGCGCCTCTTGATATTTTCATTACCAATGACGATAATCAGTTACTGGCCAACGAAAATATTCTGAAGATGGCTACCGATAATGAAAAGCTATTTTTAACCATCTACACGAAGCAGCACGGAAATGAATTGTATACCGTTACAGATCCGCTTCCTGTTTATCTTGCAGTAAATGATGCCGTTGCCCATACAAAGACCGGTAATCATCAGATACAGGTATATCCGAATCCTATTTCCGATGAGTTTTCATTAAAAATCCGGAGCGGAGTTAAGGTTGAAAGCCTTAAACTATTTGACACCTCGGGTAAGCTGGTTAAAGAGATTCCGGATTTCAACGGGAAAGTAAATATTTCCGGGTTGAGCTCAGGAATATATTTCTTAAAGATAAAAACAGACCAAGGCGAATTCCTTAATAAAATCCTTAAAAAATAAACAATTAAAAAGAGACTGTCTGAAAAGGCAGTCTCTTGATTTTTGTAAATTTAAATGTTTAGAAGTTGTTAAGCGGTGTTTAACTTTGTTTAATTTATAAAAATTATTTAAATTAACAAATATTATGATATTTATTTTTATTGAATAATTTAATATTTATTAATTGTTTTGAATTTTTTATTCATGGTTAAAGAAGTCGTAAATAACTTTGGCTTTGCTTTTCCCCAGAATTTCTTCGAGGGTTTCCAGATTTGATTCCTTGATCCGCTTTACCGATTTCAGCTTGGACAGCAGCAGTTCAATGGTTCTTTCGCCGACGCCGGGAATTTCTTCCAGCTCGGATTTTATCGTCGAATTCGTTCTTCTTGTCCGGTGATGCCTTACCCCGAAACGGTGCGCTTCATCCCTTACCCGTTGCAGGATTTTCAGCGTTTCAGATTTCTTGTCCAGATATAGTGGGATGGGATCTTCCGGGAAGAAAATCTCTTCCAGTCTCTTCGCAATACCAACAATCGTAATTTTCCCGTAGAGTCCCAGCAGACGCAGACTTTTTACAGCAGAAGACAACTGTCCTTTACCTCCGTCGATCAGGATCAACTGCGGTAAACTATCGCCTTCGTCCAACAGTCTTTTGTACCGGCGGTAGATCACTTCTTCCATGGTCGCAAAGTCATTGGCCCCTTCTACGGTTTTCGGGTGGAAAATCCGGTAATCCGCTTTGCTGGGCTTGCCGTCTTTGAAAACCACACAAGCCGAAACCGGATTCGTCCCCTGAATGTTCGAGTTATCGAAACCTTCGATATGGCGCGGTTCTACCGGCATTCTCAGCAGCTTCTGCATCTCTGCCATAATCCGGTTCGTATGCCGTTCGGGGTCCACAATCTGCACCTGCTTCAGCTTTTCCAGACGGTATTCTTTTGCATTTTTTTCTGAAAGCTCGACGATCCGTTTTTTGTCACCTACTTTCGGGACAATCAGTTTCACATTGGGGATTTCTACCGATAAATGGAACGGTAGGAGAACCTCTTTTGAATTCGAATCGAATTTCTGCCGAATCTCAATCAGTGCTTCTTCCATGATCTCTTCGTCGCTTTCTTCAAGGATCTTTTTAATCTCTGTGGTAAAACTCTGGATGATGTTTCCGTTCCGAATCTTAAAGAAATTCACATACGCTGCCGTCTCATCGCTGGTCATTCCAAAAACATCCACATCATCGATGCTTGGATTTACGACGGTGTTTTTCGCTTGGTAATCTTCCAGGGCATCCAGCCTTTCTTTGATGATCTGGGCATTTTCAAACTGGAGATTCGTAGCGTACCTCATCATCTGGTTCATCAGGTACTCCTTTGCTTTCCGGAAATCCCCTTTGATCATTCCGCGGATGGCGTCTATTTTTTCGTCATAGTCCTGTTTGCTTTCCAGACCTTCGCAGGGCCCTTCGCAGTTTTTGATGTGGTATTCCAGGCAGACCTTGTATTTTCCCTCCTCAATTTTGGCAGGAGCGAGGTTCAGGTTGCAGGTTCTGAGTTTATAAATATGTTTAATCGTATCCAGCAGGATCTTGGCAGGGCGCACCCTGGCGTAGGGCCCGTAATATTCAGATCCGTCTTTGATCTTTGTACGGGTGAGGAAAATCCTGGGAAAATCTTCATTTTTGATACAGATCCACGGATATGTTTTATCATCCTTAAGCATCACGTTATAGAACGGCTGATGTTCCTTGATCAGGTTGTTTTCCAGGAGCAGGGCATCATATTCGCTGTTGACGATCGTGGTTTCCAGCCGGTTGATTTTCCCGACCATGATTTTGATCCGGTAGCCCGGAAGATTCTTATTGAAATACGAAAGAACCCTTTTCTTTAAATTCTTAGCCTTTCCCACATACAAAAGCTGATTGTTTTTATCATAATACCGATAAACGCCGGGTTCGGATGGTAAAGTTTTGAGCTGTAATTCTAAAGAAGGATTCATATTAACAAAATTACGGAAATAAAGAGCAAGAAAAAAGCCATAGAAATCCTATGGCTGCACAATATTATGTTAAAATTGATGGCTATCCGTTGCTCATGTCCGTATATTCATGAATCAGGAAACTGAAATAATCCCATTCCACTGAATTTTTCGGATATTTTTTCATGAATTCGGCATTGTCTCCGAAAAGGAAATCGTAGTTATCCTCAAAATCATCCTTATGAAGCCACATCACCTTGTCTCCTTTCTTCACATAATAGGATTTGATCACCCCGCCGCCGAGCTGAGGTCCGTATCCAATTGAAACACCGCCGGTTTCTTTAGCCCGCGGATCATGATAAACTGAAATGATATCATCAAATCCGGGATTGATTACCTGCATCAGGAATTCCTTATCATCTTTTTTGTTCTTCAGGGAAACCGTTTGGTTGATAAAATAGATCCTGTCGTTATTGGTATTTTTCGTGAGCTTTTTCGTACCATAATTGCGGATATTGCCCATGTATTTTCCTACCTTCATGATCTTTTCGGCATTGGTAGGGTAGATATACATCTCAGCGATCTGTTCCGCATCGAAAACTTCATTTTTCTTCGTAAGACTGTCTTTCAGGGTTACTTCAAAGATTTGTCCCTTTTTCGTGTCGGTTTTGCTGCAGAATCCTTTGTGGGTGGATCCGTCCTTCAGGATAACGGTGGAAGTCTTTTTAGCAGAAGGCGTATTGAAGCCTTCGTTAAAAAGGTATTGCTCCATTTTCTTTACCTCGTCTTTTGAATATTTTACTTTCTGTGCAAAAGAAACGGTACCCGCAAGGGATAGGGATAACAATAAAAATTTAAGTTTCATAAGGATATTAATTTTTTTAATTTCGCGGTAAAAGTAGTGAATTAATCAATTGCTTTTCAGAAAATATAATGTTTGAAAATTAAGTTTTCCCAATACTGTCTAAATGCTTAATTTTAGGACAAAATTTTGATAATGATATACGGTGTTGACGTTTTCGGTTTCCACGATGTCCTGGAGATCTGTAAAACTCCTGATAAAGCTAAATTAAATAAAGCCGCCAGAGAGCAGATTTTAAAATCCCAGAAAAATGTACAGCAGATTGTAGAATCCGATCGTTGTGTCTACGGAATCAATACGGGGTTCGGGCCGCTTTGCGACACGAAAATTTCTGCCGACGAAACGGCACTTTTACAATACAACCTGATTATTTCCCATGCTGTAGGCGTAGGAAAGCCGATTGATAAAGAACTTTCCAAGATCATGATGATTGCCAAGGTTCATGCGTTGTCGAAAGGATTTTCAGGAGTTTCTCTGGAAGTGATCGAGCGGATGATCCTGATGCTGGAAAAAGATATCATTCCCGTGGTTCCTGAGCAGGGTTCGGTAGGGGCTTCCGGGGATCTTGCGCCGCTGGCCCATCTGGTACTGCCGCTTTTAGGTCTGGGACAGGTTTGGGTAGGAAACGAAGTCTTTGAAACGGCTGAGGTGCTGGAGAAAAATGACCTGGAACCTTTGGCGTTGGGTCCGAAAGAAGGCCTTGGGCTGATCAACGGTACCCAGTTTATCCTGGCACACGCCATTAAAGGTCTGGAAAAATTCGAATACCTGCTGGATCTGGCAGACATGACCGCTGCCATGAGCCTTGAAGCCTACAGAGGTTCGGCAAGCCCTTTTAAAAAGGAGCTTCATGAGATCAGGCCTTTTGAAGGAAGCAAGAAAGTAGCGGCGAGAATGCTGAAATTTTTAAAAGGTTCCGACAACCTGAAATCCCACGAATACTGCGACCGGGTACAGGATCCTTACTCCATGCGATGTGTGCCGCAGGTACACGGAGCCAGCCGGAATGCCTTCGAGCATCTGAGAATGATGGCGGAAACGGAGCTGAATTCCGTAACGGACAACCCGATTGTCCTCAGTGCCGAAGAATCCATCTCAGGAGGAAACTTCCACGGACAGCTGATGGCCCTGCCTCTGGATTACGCGACGTTAGCCGCTGCCGAACTGGGGAATATCTCAGACCGCAGAAGCTATCTGTTATTGGAAGGAAAATACGGATTGCCGAGATTATTAACGGAAAGTTCCGGGCTGAATTCAGGTTTCATGATTCCTCAATATACTTCTGCCGCTTTGGTGACGGAAAATAAGACGCTTTGTTTCCCGGCCTCTGCCGATTCGATCCCGACCAGTTTAGGGCAGGAAGACCACGTTTCCATGGGAAGCATTTCCGGAAGAAAGTTCAACCAGGTCCTTGGAAATTTAGTGAATATCCTGGCTGTTGAACTGATGTTTGCTGCCCAGGGACTCGAATTCAGAAGGCCTGCAAAATGTTCGAAAATCATCGAAGAAAACTTCGCCATCCTCCGCTCCAGAGTAGCAAAACTTGAAGACGACCGTTTGATCGGAAAGGATATGCTGGCGATTGCTGAACTGATTAATGAAAGGAAATTCGTAGTCAATTAAATAACAAGATGATGAAAAAAATTGTAGCAGCAGTTCTTATTTTCTCAAGCACGATCACTTTTGCCCAATCTTCCAAAGAAGTAAAGATAAAAGAACTGATTGAAGTTACAGGAGTAAGCAAAATGGCCGTACAGGGTGCTAAGCAGTTTGTCAGCACCTTTAAAGAAAATTATAAGAATATTCCTGACGTATTTTGGGATGATTTCCTGAAGGAAGTTTCTTCCGAAGAATTTTCTAAATTGTATATTCCGATTTATGCAAAATATTATACGGAATCTGAATTAGATGAATTGATCCGGTTTTATAAAACTCCTATAGGTCAAAAAGTGCTTGCCAATACACCTTTAATCATAAAAGAAAGTGTAGAAGTAGCAAGAGATTGGGGCCAGAAACTGGGGAAAAAACTGGCTGAAAAATTAAGTGAGCAAAAAGGCTATCAATCGCCTCCTCCGCCCATGCCTCCAAAAGGTCAATAATATCAGGCTTCCATTAACTGGAAGCCTTTTTGATTCAATAAATAAAAAGATTTCATAAAATCATAAAAACTTCCAACATCCAGCATCCCTCTTCAGCCTCGAACCATCATTCATTATTATTCAAAGCATAACAGAATTAAAGATTATTTAAATTTCAACGGGCTGTAATTCAGTCTAAAGTGATATATTGGCTTTACAAATCAAATATATTAAATATGAAAAAAAGTGTCTTTTATTTACTGTTATCAATCTCTGTTTTTACAGGGTGCAACAGGGACGACCTTCAGGGCAATCTGACCGAAACGGAAATTACACAGAAAGATCCTTTAACCGCCAGGCAGATCAATGAAAAAATCAATGAAACCGTCAAAACCAAAGGACGGTTTTCGTGGAAGGAATCTTCCGATCATTTTGTGTGGAGTGCCATTTATCAGGGAAATAAGATCGCTTCCATCGGGTTCGGCTCTTCATTCGACAGGAGCCTGGACGCCGACAGCAAAGCCATCGAAAACGAAATTGTAGAGCTGATCCAAAAATACGAAGGCAAAACAGACCGGATCGTATTGTCTTCTGACAAATATTTAAATCAGATCGATGTGGCCATCGAAAAGCAGGAAACCGTGATGGCCCTCAGGAAAATGAAGAACATCCGTTACCTGGAGCCGGCCGATTACCGCTATTTCGAAAATGAAAGGCAATTCGGGACAACGGCAAAATCAAGCAGCAGTTCCTCAGGTTGCGGATTTGAATCTGCAGCCCTCAGCACTTCCGATTATACTACGGTTTCTCCCAATGCAAAAGCACCGTGGTCGTTTGCAAAACACAATATCGTCAATGCCTGGAACTACAGTTCCGGAAAAGGCATTACCATCGGGGTGATCGACAGCGGGGTCTCTTCTGAGCAGACGTTATTGGGAAGCAGCTTCAACAACGGACTTTCATCGGGTAGGACGATCACTAAAAACGGAGTCTATGTCGATTCCTCATGGCCCTGGAGCACCGGATACGATGGATCTGCAGACAAATGCGGACACGGAACGAGCATGGCTTCAGCGGCGGCGGCACCGCGGAACAATCTGGGACAGCCGGTGGGAGTAGCCTATAACGCCAACCTGATTACCTACCGGGCAGCATCCAATGTGGTTCTGGACGGCTATCATGAGCAGAACGGAGTCAAGATCGCATTTACGGAATTGGGAAATAACAATACGGTTAAGATCATTTCCATGTCGATGGGGCACATCTTCTCCGTAGGGAAAATCGAAGATGGGGTTAAATATGCCTATTCCAAAGGGAAGCTGATCTTCTGCGCAGGCGGAACCTCTACCAGCTTTACGAATTTTGTAGGTGTAATATTCCCGGCATCAATGCCGGAAGCGCAGGCGGTCACCGGTGTAAAAGAAAATACCTCCAACCAGAAATGCGATGTCTGCCATTCCGGAGCCGAAATCGATTTTACATATCAGATGGAAAGAGCATCGGGAAGCAACATCCCGGTATTAAGCTACTACAATGGGCAGACCGATTATGTAGGCGGCTCTTCCGTAGCCACGGCTTCCACCGCCGGAATTGCAGCCTTGGTGTGGGCGAAAAATCCTTCCTGGACGAGGGAGCAGGTATTGAATAAGATGAGACAATCGGCCACCTATTATCCGACCCCGAATTCCGATTATGGGTATGGAAATATTAACGTTCTGCAGGCTGTGCAGTAAACAGCATTTAATGCAGATAGAAAAAGCAATGTTGTTCAGTACAGCATTGCTTTTTTGTTTATTTGTAATCACCTGATTGCATCATAACGCTTTTGATAGGATGTTATCCTATCCTGTAAAAGATACCCTTTCAGGACTTTAAGATAGAGTGAATTAGAACGTATTCAACTTTTTGTTTAACTTAGCATAAACTTGACCGTACTTAACCCGATTCAACTGTTTATTTAATTAAGTATAAAATTAAGGCTATTCAATCAGGATATTAATAGAATTTTTTTATAAAATGACAAAAGATTTCGTTTGATTACAAAAAATTCCCTTTGATTGTGTTTTTGACAAAAGAACTTCCAGCCTCCGGCTTCCCTCTTCCTCTACCAGCCTCCAGCCTTTTAATCCGGGTGCTAACCGGGCTCATATGGTGTAAGTGTTTCTACTTAAAACGAAAACAGGTAAATCTACGGTACCTCATCCAGGAAAGGTAGTTTATCTTTGCCCTGTGAGGATTTTATATAAGGATCAGAGCCGATAAACGGGAATCGATTGTGGTAATCCATGTTCCTGTCAAAGGCCAGCCATATGTAATTTTTATTCACGAAATCTGATAGACATCAGCTTAATCATGGTAAACCGGGAGATCAGTCTTCCGGTTTTTCTTTATCCGATCCGGGCGCTCGTCATGCTCAGCGAACCACCGATCAGTTCGTCATTAAATAAAGATAGGCTTTCGGATTGTTCCTTCAGTCCTAACGTATAAACCAACGGTAAATAATGGTCCGGGGTAGGAACCGCATACTGAATGGCCATGCCTTGTTTATGATAATCGATGAGCGGCTGGAAATTCCCATCCAGCAGCCAGTTGTTGGTTTTTTCACGCGCTTCAACGGCCCAGTCCCAGCCGGCACCGGGCGTATTGATGTTCCGCCAGTCGATCAGCCGCAGGTTATGCACGATATTTCCGCTGCCCACGATTAAAATGCCTTTTTCACGAAGCTTATGCAGCCGCCTGGCCAGATCGAAATGATACTGCGGAGGTTTCGTGTAATCGATGCTCATCTGGATCACGGGAATGTCGGCATTCGGATACAGATGTCTGATCACCGACCAGGCTCCGTGATCGAGCCCCCAGCTGTGGTCTTCTTCCACAAAAACCGGAGCCAGTAAAGCCGCCGTTTCTACCGCAAGCTCAGGGTTTCCGGGAGCAGGATATTCTACATCAAACAAGGCCTGCGGAAAGCCTCCGAAATCATGGATGGTCCTGGGCATATCCATCGCCGTCACTTTTGTTCCGTCCGTAAACCAGTGGGCCGAGATACATAAGATGGCATTGGGCCGTGGGATTTCGGCTGCTGCTTTCCGGAAGCCCTGTACAAATATGTTTTCTTCAATCGCATTCATCGGCGAGCCGTGCCCGAGAAAAAGAACGGGCATCTTCTGTGTGGGATTGAAGTGATCACTGATATTCTGAAGATCGTTAAGGTTCATAATTGCTCACTTTTACAAAAAACAAAAGGTTCAAGGTTTTTAGAAAATCCCCGAACCTTTCAAAAATATGTTTAGAAAATTACGCCTGCTTTACAAACTGCAATTCTCCGGCGATTTTTACTTCTTCGCTTACCATGACACCGCCTGCTTCAAGCGCTGCATTCCAGTTCAGTCCGAAATCTTTTCTGTTGATTTTCCCTTCAAAAGAGAATCCCGCTTTCGTATTTCCCCAAGGGTCTACATTGATTCCTCCGAAATCCACATCAAGCACCACCGGTTTTGTAATTCCGTTGATCGTAAGGTTACCCGTTACTTCGTTGTTTAAAGCGGAAGATTCGAAAGTAATGGTCGGATTGGCTTCTGCGTTGAAAAATTCCGCAGACTTTAAGTGGTTGTCACGGTCTGTATTATTCGTCGAAACAGAAGCCGTCTGGATGGTTGCCGTTGTTTTGGCATTCGCGAAAGTATCGTCTTCCGCTTCGATTTCCGCGGTGAAATCGGTGAAATTTCCTTTGATGTTGGAAATCATCATGTGTTTTACTTTAAATGTAATTTCACTGTGCGCAGGGTCTAAATTCCATTTTGTTGCCATTGTATTATTATTTTTGTTGTTAATTATAATGCAAATGTATGCCTGATTGTTGCTTCAAAACATTGACGTAGGTTAAGAAATGATTTTTTAGTCCCTTTTTCTTTTTTAGGAGCTGTTTCCCGCTATCCACTGTATCTTTTTCGTCGCGGCCTCCGCTTTGCTCCACCCGCAACAAAAAAGGATGCCGTTCCTATCGGGGCTATGGATACAGTCCAGGATCAGCAATCAATCATAACTCATAACTCATAACTCATAACTCATAACTCATAACTCATAACTCATAACTCATAACTCGTCACTCATTATTCAATTTACGAAATATTTCCCTTCCTGCCACCGTTTTCCGCTATCGGCGCTCTGATTTAACGTTTTCTTAACGATTGATATTTATTTCTTATTTTTGGAGGATTCAATTTTATACGATGAAACTATATAAATTATCTTTATGGATGGTGGTTTTGGGAAGCAGCGCATTGGCTCAGACCCAGAAATTCACGATGGCGGAGGCAGTAAACGGATTAAGGACCAACCTGGCCGTTAAAAATATTTCCCAGTTTTCATGGGCTGCGGACGGAAAATCATATATTCAGGCGGTAAAAGGCGGCTATCTGATCACCGATCTGAAAACCAATAAGCAGGATACCCTCGTGTCTTTAACTCAACTGAATAAAAATTGGGCAGACAATAAATTCAAAGCCGTTCCGCCGATAAAATTCACCGGGACCAACCAGGGATATTTCAACTCGAACGGGAAAATGGTGTGGATGGAAAAATCAGGCAGCGACTGGAAAGCCAGAAATACCGTGGCCGTCGATGAAAATGCGGAGAATATGAAAGTATTCGGCGACAACAGGACCTTTGCATTTACCGTAAAGAATAATTTGTACGTGAACCGGAACGGGAAAATCCTGGCGGTGACCAACGATTCCAACGAAAATATTCTGAACGGGGCGGCCAACGTTCACCGGAATGAATTCGGGATCGATACCGGAATTTTCCCTGCCCCTAATTCTGAAAGCGTAGCCTTTTACCGGATGGATCAGACGATGGTGGCCGATTACCCGATCATCGACTGGTCGGTAACGCCGGCCGTGAACCACAACATCAAATACCCGATGGCAGGCAAAACTTCCCATCAGGTAACCTTAGGTGTTTTTAATATCAAAAGCCAGAAAACCACTTTCCTGAATATCGAAGGGGAAAAAGACCAGTATCTGACGGCCGTCACCTGGAGCCCTGACTCAAAATACATTTTTGTCGGCGTGCTGAACAGAGGCCAGAACCATCTGAAAATGAACCAGTATGATGCAGCCACCGGAAATTTGGTGAAAACCCTTTTTGAAGAAACCAGTGATAAGTATGTGGAACCGCAGCATCCGCTTACCTTCTTCCCGAATTCCAATACGGATTTTATCTGGCAGAGCCAGAGAACGGGATACAACCATCTGTTCCACTACAGTCTGGAGAAAGGTCTGGTAGCTCAGATCACGAAAGGCGACTGGCTCGTGAACGAGATCTTAGGCTTTAACGAAAAGAAAAAAGAGATCTATTTTACATCTAACAAAGAAACACCGCTTGAAAAACACCTTTACCGAATCAATTGGGTGAATTTCAAGATGCAAAGGCTTGACAAAGCGGAAGGCGTTCATTCCGGAATTCTGAGCAGCGACGGAAATTACCTGTACGATGTATACAGCAATGCCAATACCCCGAGAGTAGCCAATATTATCAACACCAATACTTTAAAAACAAGCAATCTCCTGACTTCGGAAAATCCGCTGAAAAATTACCAGCGTCCCGAAATTAAGAACGTCAACCTGAAAGCAGATGACGGAACCCTTTTATACGGGAAAATCATCCTTCCGACCAATTTTGATCCCAATAAAAAATATCCGGTGATCGTGTATCTTTACAACGGTCCGCACCTGCAGCTGGTTACCAATACTTTCCCGGCATCCGGAAACCTATGGTATGAATATATGGCCCAGAACGGATATATTGTTTTCACCATGGACGGAAGGGGTTCGGCCAACCGCGGACTGAAATTCGAGCAGGCGGTGTTCAGAAACCTGGGAACCAACGAAATGAACGACCAGATGAAAGGGGTAGACTATCTGAAATCGTTGCCTTACGTTGATGCCGACCGGATGGGAATCCACGGGTGGAGCTTCGGAGGATTTATGACCACCAGTTTTATGCTCCGTAAGCCGGAGGTCTTCAAAGTAGGCGTTGCCGGAGGTCCCGTGATCGACTGGAGCATGTATGAAATTATGTATGGCGAAAGATACATGGATACGCCGCAGGAAAATCCGCAGGGCTATGCTACGGCCAATCTTCTGGACAAAGTGCAGAACCTGAAAGGAAAATTGCTGATGATCCACGGCGCACAGGATGATGTAGTGATATGGCAGCATTCCGTAAAGTTCATCAAGTCGGCAGTAGACAACGGCATCCAGATGGATTATTTCGTATATCCCGGCCATCCGCACAACGTGATCGGAAAAGACCGGGTGCACCTGATGCAGAAAGTAACGGATTATTTTGATCAGTACCTGAAAAAATAAGCCCGAAAATCACATGAATTTCATAAAAACAGACAGGGTACACTTTCATACGTTCGATTCGTTAAGGTTTCTGTCTTTTTTATTGGTCTTCCTGCACCATTCCCCCGTTCCCCCAAATAGCTGGTTACACTATTTTTCTACGGAAGGGGGGATTGGTGTTTCTTTTTTCTTTATCCTCAGCGGATTTCTCATCAATTACATTCTGATTATTGAGAAAATTAAACATCAGGGAAAAGTCCCGTTAAGGAAGTTTTTTAAAAGAAGAATATTAAGAATCTGGCCTTTGTATTATGCGATGGTCCTTTTTGCCATGGTTACACCATCAATTCTGGATTTCCTTAATCTTCCGTATTCTGATAAAGGGTATCAGCCCAATTGGGTCCTGACGCTTACCTTTCTCGAAAATTATAAAGGGATGTTCGAACATCGGCTTCCGAATGTTTCACCGCTCACGGTGATCTGGTCGCTTTGTGTTGAAGAACATTTCTACATCGTCTGGGGGCTGGTTTTTTATTTTATTTCCCTGAAGAATATTCCGAAGCTGTTGATAAGCTGTATTGTTTTTTCATTTATTATGCAGACGGTCTATGAAAAGTACGGCATGAACACGGCTGATCTTTTTACCAATATCCATTATTTTGCTTTCGGAGCTGTTCCGGCTTATCTTTTTGTATTCAGGAATGATCTTATTGAAAAACTTGGACGCATTCAGGCGGTTTACAAATATATGTATGCCTTATTGGTGCTGGCGTTCATTGTAATAATAGCGAATACGGCGTTCATTTCCGATCGTAAAATATCTTCCCTGTTGCTCAGTATTTTATTTTCGGTACTGATCTTATTGACTTTAAGCAAGAAAAATCCTTTTAAGATTACCGATAAAAGCTTTTTAGCATGGCTCGGAAAATACACGTACGGGCTGTATATGTTCCATACGATCTGCATCGTCCTGTTTTCCAGAATCGGAATTTATCTGAAGCTGGATTGGATAATGATTACTTTATTGTCATTTATTTCTTCCATACTGATTTCCGTAATGTCCTATCATCTCTTTGAAAAACAGTTTTTAAAGTTTAAATAACGTAAATCCGATTATTTAAATATTCACGCGAGTTCAATATATAAGAGAGCATGGGTACATCAATAGAAATGGACTTTAGCCCATTTACATTATGCCCTATGCGAATTGGCTTTAGCCAAATTGAACCATAATAAAAATACCGGGATCAAACACGATTGTTGATATTAGCTGGGAAAAACTTCCAGCCTCCGGCATCCCTCTTCCGGCCTTTTAAATAGTTTCCTCCTTCCGTTCTTAACAAACATCAATGTTTCTGATCTTTCGTTGCCTTACCTTTGTTTCTATAAAATCAACAATATGGAATTAGGAATAGGAATGTTTGGCGATGTGTCATTCGACCAGACCACCGGAAAATATAGAGACGCAGGCATTAAAATCCGTGAAATCCTGGAGCAGGTAAAATTCATGGATGAAGTGGGCATCGATGTTTTTGCTATGGGCGAGCATCACCGTCCCGACTATGCGGTTTCATCACCGGAAATCGTGTTGGCCGCTGCGGCAAGCATCACAAAAAATATCAAATTAGCCAGTGGAGTGACGGTGTTAAGTTCTTCCGAACCGGTAAAAGTGTATGAAGATTTTGCAACATTGGATTTGATTTCCGATGGCCGTGCCGAAATTTACGTTGGACGCGGAAGCTTTATCGAGTCTTTCCCGTTATACGGCTACTCACTGAATGATTACGAAGAGCTTTTTGATGAGAAATTAGACCTGCTGCTGAAAATAAATGCAGAAGAAAATGTAACCTGGAAAGGAAGGCTTCGGGCACCGATGCAGAACCAGACCGTTTATCCAAGAGCGAAAAATAACGGAAAGCTGCCGATCTGGAGAGCGGTAGGCGGAACGCCGCAATCGGTACTGCAGGCTGCCCAATTGGGAATGCCTTTGGTGGTCGCTATTATTGGAGGAATGCCGGTACAGTTCAGGAATCTGATCGAATTTTATAAGCAGGAATATAAGAAAGCGGGGCACGATGTTTCCCAAATGCAGATCGCGATTCACTCGCACACGTTTGTTAGTGATGATCCTGCCGTGATCGACGGGTATTTCCACACCTACAAAGCTCAGATGGACCGGATCGGTTCGTCCAGAGGCTGGGCGCCCTTCACGAAAATGCAATATGAAGGCGGAAGAAGCAAAGACGGGGCACTGTTCATCGGAAGTCCGAAAGAAGTAGCCGATAAAATCGCTTACATGAAAGAGATTTTTGGTATTACCCGATTTATCGGGCACATGGACGTCGGGGATCCGGCGCATGAGATCATGATGAAATCCATCGAACTGTTTGGTAGAGAGATAAAACCTTTGATACAGAACTTATAAACAGAACCTCCGCTGAAGCTCAGCGGAGGTTTTATTTTAACGTGAGTTCGATGATATATAATTTATTTCCAGTAATTTAAAATAGAAATAATCAGGAATTTTATATCAAGTTTTTCCTTCAAAATATAAACAAAATCATTTGATATCTGAGACTGTTATTGATAGGTTGACAGAAGAAACTTCCAGCATCCGGCTTCCCTTCTTCCAGCCTTTTAGCCCCTATTTTTACTTCGAGTTCACGTTATTTTATTATTCAATGAGTTATCTAATCGAAAAATAAAAGTAAGGTCGGTAATTCAGGATTTTAAATAGAATTCCCTTTGATAAAATGACAAACGGTTTCGTTTGCTCATCAATGCCTTTAATCATATTTTTGATAAAGAAACTTCGGGCATTCAGTTTTCCTCTTCCTGCTTATTACCTGATTTCTACTTCGGGTTCACCTTATTTTTACAGGCTGTCGAATCTCGTTTTCTGCTCATTCAGGAATTCCGCCAGTTTTTTGCCGGACATTCCGTACGTATCAGGAAATGCACCGGTTTTTACCTTCGTGCCGGAAGCTTTCGTAAGGTCTTGATCAAGATCGAAAACAACCATGGTATTCAGGAAAAAGTTTTTGGTCCTGAAACCACTGACGCCACGCCATGGGATAAACGTCGATTTAAAGAGATTCTTCATTTCAATTCCCTCATGGTTAATTTTCAGATAAGAGGAATTGGGAATCAGATTGATGATAAAAACCAGGAGGCATAATCCGAAGAAGACCACCGTAAAAGCGGCAAGGGCCTTATTGGTTTCCCATAATGAAATACCCAGGCATACAAAAACGGTACTGATGATGAAAAGTAAAATGCTTTTGCTTTTTCCGGGTTTTAAAATAATCGGTGAATTTTTCATAAGTCAGTTAAATAATTTCAATTAAACTCCCGTGTTCTTCATCCTTCGTGATATTAAGGGCCACCGGGATTTTTTCTTTCAGCTCTTCTACGTGGGAGATGATGCCGACGATCCGGTTTTCTTTCCGGAGGTTCATCAGGGTTTCAAAAACGATATTGACCGATTCCAGATCCTGGGTTCCGAAGCCTTCGTCAATGAAGAAGAAGTTTTTCTCGGCACTCGCATTGCTTTGTACACTTTCTGCCAACGCCAGCGCAAGGCTTAAAGAAACCTGGAATGCCTGACCTCCGGATAATGTTTTTACACTCCGGCTCCGGCCTTCATTCAGGTAATCTATAATTTCAAACTCGTTGGCATCATTCAGCTGCAGGCTGAGCTGGTTCCGGGTCATCCGGTGAAAACGGATGTTGGCATGGTCACAGAGCTGGCGCAGGTAGATGGAAGATACATACTGCACAAATCCGGCCCCTTTAAACAGATTGGCCATAATCTTCAGGTTATCCGCCCGTTTCTGAAGCTGCGACAGGTCTTTTAAGAGATTTTCCTTTTTCTTGAATTCTTTTTCCAGCCTTTCGATCTCCGTGAGGGTTTTTACAACCGTATCGTTTGCCGTTTTTAATTCCTGTTCCTTTATTTTAAACTGTTCTTCTGCCGCTGAAAAGTCTTCTTCATTAAAATAGGAATCTTTCAGCTTCTGTTCCAGTTCCGAAATGCTGTTTTTCAAAGTTTCAAACCGGATTCTGAATTGTTGAACCGCCGCTCTAGCTTCCGGAACATTGATTTTCTGTGAAAGAATCTCCTGGATTTCTTCGATCTTCTCAAACTGATGTTCTGCCAGGGCATTTTCAATCAGGTTTTTATTCATGGAAATTTCCTGTTCCAACGCGGAAATTCTTTTTTCTGATTCGTCGGCCATGGTTTTTTGCCGGGCCAGATCAGGGGAAATTTCTTTTTCTTCCGAAGCCAATTGCAGGTAATCCTGTTCCGTCACAAGATTGGATTGTGAAAGTTTGGTATATGCCTCTTCAACACGGCCAATTTCCTTTTCCTGATAATCCACCCACTGTAACACCTTCAGATTGGCTGCATTGGTCCGGATCTGCTCTTCTTTTTTCGCTTCCTCAATCCTGAATTTCTCAAGAGCCTTATTGTATTGGTCCAGATTAGTCCTTTCTTTTTCCAGGTTTTTCTGCTCGGGAGCCAGCTGGGCATTGAGTTCCTCTATCTTTTTTTCAATGGCAAAAGACTGCTGTCTTTTCTCTTCAAATGCTTCCTGATTTTCAGCGTCAAATCCTGGCCAGTTAAAGCTTTTGACATGTTCCTCCAAGGTAATCCGAAGTTGTTGTACTGCTTCTTCTTCCGACTTCAGCTGTTCCCCGAAAATGTTCTTCCGGTCCAGGATCTTTTCAATCTCCGCCAATTGTTTCTGCCTGTTTTCCTGCTGCGTAGCAAGATCCAGGATTTCCTTTTGAATTTCTTCGAGTTCGGCATTCACATCGTCAAACTCCACAATATGCGGATGTTCCAAAGCGCCGCAAAGCGGGCAGGATTCGCCGTCGTGCAACTCACTGGCAAAATGCGCCAGCTTCTGCTGTACTTCAAGCTGGCTTCGTCGTTCGGAAAGAGATTTTTTTCGGTTTTCCAATGCTTCCTGTTCATTGTGGAAATCATTTTTAAATGTTCCGATATTGATGTTAAAAGGTTTTAGCTCATCGGAAACTTTACTGATTTCTGCCTTTTTAGCCTCTGCTTTCTCAATCTGTTTCTTTAAAATTTCCTGTAGCTTTTTCTTTTCAAGGAACCAATTTCCAATAAGGACCAATATACTTGAATCTAATTTTTTGGATTTGAAACTATCGGATTCTTTAAGAAGCGTTTCGATATTTTGGCGGATCAGCTTTTGGCTGGCTTCTACCTTCTGTACTTCATCATATCCTTTCTGCGTCCTTGTTTTTAAAGTCTTGATTTCTTCCGAAAATTTAAGCATCTGCAGGATCAAAAGCAGATCGTTTTCCTGAATCCTTGATTGAGGCAGGGCTTCATATTGAGGTTGAAGTACAGAAAGTTTATCTTTTACCTGTTGATAACGGATTTCGGTTTCTTTTAATGTGTCAAGCTGCTGCGCCTTCATACTCTTCTGCTCTGAAATTTCTTTGTCAAGCTTCTCTTTTTCAGCAAGCAGAGGGGCAAAAGTTCTGGATAACCGGTCGTATAGTTCTGTTCTGTTTTCCAGAATGTCGATTTCCTCTTTCTGTAAGGTAAGTTTTTCGAAGTCGGATTTCTTCTCGTGAAACAACCCGAAATCGGCCTTCAGGCTTTTTAATCGGGTATATTTTTCTTCAGTTTCCTTAAGCGCTTTCTTTGCCTGTTCAAACTTTTCCTGCTCATTTTTCAGATTTTCTTTCTGAAGAGCGATCTGGTCTTCACTCACTTCCTCGAAACCTTTCAGGCGGCCTTCCAGATGATCGAGCTCCGATCGGTTTTTGGTATGTAAAGCGGAAACATTATTCTGAAGGTCGAAGCGTTGAAGCCCGAAGATTTCCTTCATCATATTGGTACGGTCTGTGGCGCCCAGTTCCAGAAATTCCTTGAACTGCCCCTGTGGAATAATGATGGTCCGTTTGAAATTCGCGTAGCTCAAACCGATCAGATGCTCCGCATTGGAATGTTCCAGTGGGATCCATCCGTCATTTTTCCATTTATAAAAAGTTACAGACGGGGTTTTTACATCCTCAAAATTTTTAGAGTTCCGCTTGAATTCCCGGGTTGCACGGAATTTTTTATTTTCAAAATTAATGAAGTCGAATTCAATATAGGATCGGTTGGATTTCAGGTTCATCATGTTGTAGGTACGCCGGTCGCGCGCATTCAGCCGCTCCGTTTCTCCATACAGGGCAAAAGAAATGGCTTCGAGGATGGATGATTTTCCTGACCCTACCGCCCCGAAAATTCCGAATAATCCGGCTTCCGTCAGATTTTCAAAATCAATTTTCTGGCGTTCCTGATAAGAGTAAAGACCTTCTAAAGTAAGCTGAACTGGAATCATTTTCTGAATTTTAAATAAAAGATTGTCATTGAATGCTCCCGGAGGAGATTAAAATAGTTTTTAAAGAAAGCTAAGATGGCGTGGAAGTAATCTCATGAAACAGCCGGATCAGTTCATCGTTCGCTTCCTGCCCGCCGTTTTTAGATTTAAAATAATTTTTAAACAAAGTTTCCATATCCTGGCTGAGATCGATTTCACCTGCGTGGTTCTCATCGGTTTCCATGCTTTTCACCTTCGGGATCAGGTGGACAATTCCGCTGTGCGACTGGTAAAGCCTTTTTCTTTCATCCGCTTTCAGAAAAGTTTCGCTTTCCAGGGTGAGCTCTACAAAGGTATCCTGGTTTTGGGTAAGCCAGCCGACGGTTTTTTCAATACAGTCGAAGCTTTTTCTTTCGAGGCATTTCCCGTTTTTAAGGACGATCCTCTCATACGAAACAGATTGGCCGGGCTCCGCATCGATCAGAGCCACATACTTTGCCTGTCCGGCTTCGCTGAAACTGTAGCAAAGGGGAGAGGAGGAATAAACCACCGGCTTTTCCTCCGTTCCGATATTCTGGAAACGGTGCAGGTGGCCCAAGGCCGTATATTGAATCTGCGGCGGAATAATATCTGAAAAAACAAGGTCTGCATTTCCAATTTTGATGGGTTTTTCACCTTCCGGTTCTTCCAAGATGGGCGCTCCTTTTTTGTTCATGTACAAATGGGTAATCAACAGATTAATGCCGTTCTCATCACAAAAGTCATCCGCATTTTTTTTCCAGTGCTCCTCGAGAACTTTATTCAGCTCGGCTTCCTTATTTTCACCAAAATACTGTTTAAGCCTGATTTCATTGGCATAAGGCGTATGGAGAATCCTTACCGGACAATCATGGTCCTTCAGTTCCAGTTCTATAAATCCTTCCGCTGATTTTGAAATTTTAAAATGTTCCAGTTCAAAAGGATTGATGATGGCTTTAGGATGGCCGATCAAAATAATTCCGCACTCCCGGGCCAGCGGATCGGGTGCATCGATCAGGCTCGGAGAATCATGGTTTCCGGAAATGGCAATTACCGGGCGTTTCCCGTTTAAGGAAAGGCGCTTCAGGGTTTTATAAAAAAGTTCCACCGCGTCGACACCAGGATTGAAATTGTCAAAGAGATCTCCGGCGATCATAATCAGATCAGCGTTTTGTTCATCAGCAATTTGAATAATCTCGTCCATGACCGAAACCTGTTCTTCCAGTCTTGAAAAGCGGTCCAGGCGTTTGCCCAGATGCCAGTCGGCAGTATGCAGAATTTTCATAAGGTAAATGTAAAGAAGATAAATGAAAAGAGAATGGTCTAATGCCTGATTCCTGATCATAATTTCACCGGATCAGAAGCTAAGGTATACAATAAATATACACTGCTGTAACTTTCAGGGTTTTCGTCAGGAAATTTCTAACTTTACAAAATTATGGAACAACAATCGAAAGATCCCCTTCACGGAAAAAGACTGGATGCCATTCTTGAAGAACTGGTAGCCTACTACAACGGGTTTGAAAAACTGGGCGAGCAGATCAATATCCGGTGCTTTACCGATAATCCGAGTATTAATTCCTCACTGAAATTCCTAAGAAAAACGGATTGGGCCAGGGCCAAAGTGGAAAGCCTCTACCTTTTTATGCTTCGTGAAAAGAAGCGGAATGAAGCCCGGAAACAAAAGTAAAAACATTACTGCAGAGACTGCTTTAACCTTATATTTCTTCGGTCAATGATTTCAAAAACAGTATCTTTGTACTGTTAATCGTGAGGAAATTCACGACAAAAAGAAAAAATATGACAATCGAAAACAATCATGTTGTAGCTGTAAGTTACATACTTCACACAATCGAAGAAGATGGAAGTAAGGTTCTTGTAGAAGAAACAACAGCAGAAAATCCACTTACATTTCTGTACGGTGTGGGAATGATGATTCCAAAGTTTGAGCAGAATATCCATGGTATGAAAGCAGGTGATAAAACCGCTTTCACCATTCAGCCTGAGGAAGCTTACGGTGAAAAACAGCCGGATGCTATTGCCCAGCTGCCGATCGACATGTTCAATGAATCCGGAGTTCCGCCTGTTGGAGCCATCCTGCCTTTATCCGATAACCAGGGGAATAATTTCCAGGCATTCGTGGTTGAGGTTACGCCAGAAGCGGTAATCGCAGACCTTAATCACCCGATGGCAGGAAAAGTATTGGATTTCCAGGTAGAAATTCTGAATACGCGTCCTGCAACGGAAGAAGAACTGTCTCACGGCCACGCCCACGGGATCGACGGAAACGAAGCTCACTAAATGAAATACAATGTCCGGTTCTGCCGGACATTTTTGTTTTAGGATTAAGCGTAAAAATATTACCACAAAAGTCACAAAAGATATTTGTACCGTTTAATAAAGTTAAATGGTATATCCCTATCAAGCGTACAAAAGTTTTTAAAAATCTTTGATTTTTGATCTCATGTGTTCTAAATATTTTCAAGCCATCAAATTTTCTTTGTGACTTATGTGTAAAAACAGAAAGAAATGCTCTGTGAAAATCCATGCCATCTGTGGGAGAATCAAAAAATCTACTCTAAAAATATTCCACTCACATAGAACCAGCGGTTCTGAACCGTCTTGAAGGTAGATAATTCATGATGGATCTGTTGTGCTCCATCTTCATCGGTATAAAACGCTTTGAATTCAACCTTATTGGCATTGGGTTTATCAATGATTTCCAGTTTTGTCCAGGTATTGATTTCTCCCCATTCCTGTAAATCTTTTCGGTTATGGTATTTTCTTTTACTGGGAAAGGTCGTTTCCATCAGGTAATCACCATTCGGGATGGCAAAAGCAGAAAATCGTGAACACATCAGAGCTTCTGCAGTTGGCGCATGCTTCTCTCCGGTATGGTAAGGCTTGCAGCATTCTTCGTAGGTTTTTCCGGAACAGCACGGACAATTCATGTTTATATTTTAAATGCAAAAGTCTTAAAATTTACTCAACTATTAAAATTCAAATTCATATTATAGACAGGTACGGATTTTCTATTGCAGCAATTTGTTTTTTTGCGTTTCAAATTCTTCAGCTGTAATAACTCCCTGATCATACAATGCCTTCAATTGAGTCAGCTGGTCAATATTTGAACTTCCGCTTCCGGCCAGTGTCTGCTGATTGCTTTCTTTGTTGGATAATGCCCATATCAATGCGACTACCCAGCCAATCAGCGCCCATCCTAAAAATAAATTCAATGCGAAAATAGCAAGGGTATTGGATTTTTTTCTGCTCAATGCAATAACGGTAGGGACAAAATAAGAAGGAATAAAAATAATAAGAATCAATAAGTGTTGCCAGGAAATACTTAAAAGAGTTAAACAGCTCATAGGCATTAAAGTTTTTAGGTTAAATCAGATGGTCAAATATATTTATTTATAATTAAACAACACATGAAAAAAGCATTCAAAAAATGAATGCTTTCTAAAAATTATTTAATAAAACCTCTGTTTCTCAATAAAGGCTTGATATCCGGATCATGTCCTGTAAAATCCCTGAAGGCCTGATTCAGGTCTACGGAATTTCCTACGGAAAGGATGTATTTTCTGAAGCGGTCACCGTTTTCTCTTGTCAGCCCGCCGTTTTTGCTGATCCATTCCCAGGCATCGTTATCCAAAGTCTCAGACCACAAATAGGCGTAATATCCTGCCGAATACCCGCCACCCCAAATGTGTGCGAAATAAGGCGTGTGGTATCTCGGCGGAACGGTAGCCAAGGTAAAACCGTGTTTGGCCAGCGACTGTTTTTCAAAATCCAGTACAGGAATAAGCTGACTGTCATCAGTCACCGTATGCCAATCCATATCCAGTTCGGCAGCGGATACCAATTCGGTAGTCATGTATCCCTGATTGAAGGTTGCCGCTTTCTTGATTTTATCAACCAGTGATTGCGGAATCGGCTGTTTGGTTTCATAATGAAGCGCATAGTTTTTAAGGACCACCGGATCCAGTGCCCAGTGTTCGTTGATCTGGGAAGGGAATTCCACAAAATCGCGCGGGACATTGGTTCCTGAAAGGGAAGGGTATTTTTGGCTGGCAAACATCCCGTGAATAGAATGCCCGAATTCATGAAAAATCGTTGAAACATCATCATAGCTGATGAGTGAAGGCTTGCCGGGAGCCGGCTTCTGGTAATTGTAGCAGTTGACGATCACCGGTTTTGTGCCCAGTAAATACGACTGCTCCACAAAGTTGCTCATCCAGGCCCCGCCGTTTTTGGAATCTCTCGTGTAGAAATCCAGGTAGTAAATCGCCAAAGATTTCCCATCATGATCGAAAACTTCGTACGTTACGACATCCGGATGGTAAACCGGCAGATCCGTCCTTTTTTTGAAGGTCAGTCCATAAAACTTTTCAGCAGCGAAGAAAACCCCTTTTTCCAGAACGGTGGTAATTTCAAAGTACGGTTTGATCTGGCTTTCATCCAAATCGAATTTGGCCTTTCTTACCTGTTCAGCATAGAAATTCCAGTCCCAGGGCTCTACCTGGAAACCGCCTTTCTGCTGATCGATCAGGTCCTGAATATCTTTGGCTTCCCGTCTTGCCGTTTCCACAGCAGGCGTGGCGATCTGGTTCATCAGTTGGGTTGCTGCTTCCGGAGTTTTGGCCATCTGGTCCTGAAGTTTCCATTCCGCGAAACTTTTTTTACCTAACACCTGTGCTTTTTTCAGCCTCAGCTTGGCCAGTTTTTCAATGGTTTCCCTGGTATCATTCGCGTCACCTTTTTCAGCCCTCATCCATGATGCTTTGAACAGTTTTTCCCGGGTGGCTCTGTTTTTTAGATTTTGTAAAAGCGGTTGCTGGGTAGTATTTTGTAAAGCCAGCAGGTATTGGCCCGGTTTTCCGGCATTTTTCGCGTCACTCGCTGCCGCTGCGATTTCATCTGCTGAAAGTCCGTCCAGTTCCTTGGCATCATTGAAGAATACCCCGCCCTGCTTTCTGGCCTCCAGCAACTTGTTGGAATACTGGGTAGACAGAGAAGCCAGCTCCTGATTGATCTGTTTCAGTTTTTCCTTATCTGCCGCAGAAAGGTTGGCACCGGCGATTTCGAAATTCTGCTTGTAATATTGCAGCAATCTTTTGCTCTCAGCATCCAAGCCGTTTTCGGAAATGGCTTTAATCCTTTTATAAAGGTTCTCATTCAGATACATTTTATCGGAATGTGCGGCGAAAACCGGCGCATATTTTTCATCCAGGGCCTGTAAAGTAGGATTCGTATTGGCGCTGGTAAGATTGGAGAACACGATCATGGCTCTTTTCAGAACTTCGCCGCTTTTTTCCAGGGCCACAATCGTATTTTCAAAAGTCGGTGCCTGCGGATTATTGGCAATTTGTACAATCTCAGCGTCATGCTGCTTCAATCCGAAATCAAAAGCCGGTTTGAAATGTTCGTTTTTAATTTTATCGAATTCAGGGGCTTCATACTGAAGCTTGCTTTTCTTCATCAGAGGATTGGAGGCAAGCGATGCGTCGGGCACCGGAATTTCCTTGCCGGTATCGGTGTTTTTCATTGTTGTACAGGATTGATTAAATGCTAATGCAGAAATTAATAATACTGATGAAATCTTCTTCATAAATTATTTATTAATAAACCATAAAGATATTAAAACTTAAATTATTAATAACGATAAGATCGTACAGGAATAAAAAAATAGGGCCTCCTGAAATTCAGGAAGCCTTATCTGACGGTATAGGGTAAAAATCTGATTAGATTTGTTTTGGCCGATGGACCAAAGATTTTGATTTTCGTGACATTAAGACGGCTACCAGTTCAAAGGCTCCCAGAATGGCGTGGGGAAGATAGACCCGGTCGCTGAAACCGAACAGCCACGGTGAAATCAGAAGCAGGGTTCCGGCAATAAAGTCAATCGTGAGATGTGCTTTGTAGGGAATCATCTTGGCGAGTCCGTATTCATAATCCGTAAAAAGGCTGTAAACCAATGTGGAAGCTCCTAAAATTACAGGTACGGTGGTGGCTGCAGTATCATCGGCAAATCCTAAAAGCCACGGAGCGGCTATCAGCAGGATGCCAACCAAATAATCCAGTACGGCATGTGTTTTTGATGGAATCATATTACTTTTATTTTTTGGTGATGTAATTTTTAATTCAATCCCTGTACCATTGAAAAATAAATTGTGGTATAAATTATTGATTTTCAATTGTTTTCATAAAGGTTTTTATAGAAACCATTTATCTTAAAAATCGTGATTATGATCGTGATTATATAATTTTTCAGACAGATGTAATATTTTTTATACCTTAGTTGTTACTAGATAAGAACACATTAATCAAATAAATCGATAAACATGAAATCGCAAACTATTTTTATTTTTTCAGCCTTTTTGCTGCTGGCCTCATGTGAAAAGCATGACCGAAAGGACCGTGTGAATGAAAACGGCAATTGGGTGGAAAAAGTAGTCAGCAAAGACAACGGCCCGATGAGGGAAAAAACGGTAATAGGGGATTTCGACGAGATAGAAGTTTCCCAGTCCATCTCTGCAGAAGTAATCAAATCGGATGTCGAAAAAGTAGTGATCTCCGCTCCTCAGAATATCATCGATGAGGTTTTGGTGGATAACAGCGGCGGTGAGCTGCATATTCATTATAAATCCGGAATCAGGGTGATGAATACCCATAATGTTTCGGCAAAAATTTACACCAAAGACTTTTCAAAGCTGAATGCCAATTCTGCAGCCAGCATTACCATCAAAGATAAATTTGTACAGGATAAAATGAAAGTGGAAGTGTCGAGCTCGGCATCGGTTTCCGGTGATCTGGAAGCCAATGACTTTGATATTTCCATTGACAGCAGCGGAAGTTTAGACGGTAAAGTCTGGGCAGTAGACCTGGATGTGGATGCTTCCTCGGCTGCGAGCATCGAGCTTTCCGGAAAAGCTAAAAATGCCGAAATCAATGCCTCTTCGGGAAGCAGTATTTCAGCGAAAAATGTAATTGTACAAAACCTGAAAGCGGAATCTTCCAGCGGAGCAAGTGTAGACATCAGTGCCTCTTCTTCCATTCAGGCAGAAGCCTCTTCCGGCGGAAGTCTCAGCGTTTATAAAAAAGGAAACGTCACCAATATCACCAAAGAAGAAAGCAGCGGCGGAAGCGTAAGCATTCAGTAATCAGTCTTCGTTTTCCTCTTCGTCATCCGTGGAAGAATCTTCCCATTGCCGGTTGTCGAAATTCAGATTATCATAAGCGAGCAATTCCTCCTCTCTCTGGAGGATTTCTCTTGTGGTAAAAAGATGGATTTCATCATCGTCTTCCGATTTGGCCAGCCTTCTGATAGAAGCCTTATCGATAGTCATGAACCTTTGCCCGAGACGCCTTGCGGCATATTTCCGCATTCCGGTTTCATGAAGAACGTCTACCGCCATATCGACGGCGGTTCCCAGTGTTTCACGGTAAATGTTGTTGATACCGTTGTTCAGGTATTCATAGGCATCAATCCGGTTTTTGGCCCGGACAAATATTTTTACCTTGGGATAATTCTCCCGTACTACATCGGCAACGAATTTATTGTCTTCCGGATCGTCAAGGCACAGGACGAGGATTTCCGCATCTTCAATTCCCGCAGCGCGGAGGGTTGGGATTTTTGTGGCATCACCGTAATATACTTTAAACCCATAGCTTCTCAGCAGCTTCACCCGGTCTGAATCCCGGTCCAGAATCGTCGCTGAAATTTTATTGGCTTTTAAAAGCCGGCCTACCGTACTCCCGAAATGTCCGAAACCCACAATGATAATTTTTTTCTGACGGACGTTTCCATCCAGGATATTGAAATCGTTGTCTGCATCAGGCATTCCCTTCATAAATTTAGGGTTGATGAGTTTATCGTTGATAATGAGCAGGAAAGGAGTGATGCACATGGTGATTGCCGTTACCGCCATCATTTGGGCGTTCAGCTCAGAGCTCAGCAGGTACAGATTGGAAGCATAATTGATTAACACAAAAGCAAATTCCCCTACCTGCGAAAGGGCAAAAGCATAAAATAAGCTTTGCGGGGTATCGATCTTAAAAAACTTCCCGATCAAGTAAAGCACCATGAATTTAATAACCAATACCGCGAATACCGTACTGAAAATAAAGACCGGATCTTCTGCAATAATATTAAAATTCATGGTAGAGCCGACACTTACAAAAAAGACGGCGAGCAATAACCCTTTGAACGGATCGATCTGTGCTTCAAGCTCGTGGCGGAACTCACTGTTGGCCAACATGACCCCTGCAAGGAAAGCGCCTAACGCAGGCGAAAGGCCGATGGCGATCATCAGTTCGGAAACACCGATCACCAGGAACAGGGAAGAGGCGGTCAGCAGTTCCGTCATCCCGGATTTTGAAACATACCTTAGGAAAGGTACAAAAACATATCTTCCCAACAGGATCAGAAGCGCGACCCCGAGGATTACCGTGGCAAACTGCATCCACTGCGGAAGTTTCTGGATGATCACATGGATTTCATTGTCGTTGCTGCTGACCTTGTGATGGGCCATCAGCGGCAGGATCGCAAGGATGGGAATCACGGCAATATCCTGAAAAAGCAGGGTTGAAAATGAAGCTTCACCGGCCAGCGTATTCAGGTTGTTTTTTTCCTGAAGGGTCTGTAGGACGATGGCGGTGGAAGACAGGGCAAAACACATCGCTACAGCTACCGCTTTGTCGACCTTCCAACCTGCCCATAGGAAAACCATGAAGAGCAGGGAAATGGTGAGAAGCATCTGCGTCATGCCGAGACCGATGATCTTTTTACGCATTTCCCAGAATTTACGGGGTTCAAGCTCAAGACCTACCAGAAACAAAAGCATAATCACCCCAAATTCGCTGGCGTGCATGATGTCGTCTACATTTCTGCCCGTCAGCTTCAGGACATACGGTCCGATGATGATTCCGCCCGCAATGTATCCGATAACGGAACTCAATCCGAATTTTCTGGCCAGCGGAACCATAATAATGGCCACCCCCAGAAAAATCAGTGTATTCATTGCTAAGCTTGTTTCCATATTTATTGATTGAGAAGTTCTACAAACTGCTTTTTATGCCAGATAATTTCCTTTTTCGAAAGCTTATTGGCTTCATAGACGATTTTTATATTTTTGATGTTGGCCTTAAAAACACTCAGGGAGACAATCAGCCCGCTGATCAACTCTTCAACCGTATATGTGTAAGTGCCTTCTTTGCTGAAAGACCTCTCTTTACCACCGGTGGTTACGAGAATATACACTTCTTTGCCTTCGAGTGGATTATATTCCTCTTCTTTCAGCCATTCACGGTCGAAAACTTCATCGATCCACAATTTTAAAAGGGGAGGGGTTCCGAACCAGATCAGTGGAAACTGAAAGATAAAACGGTCGTAATTCATGATCCTTTTTCTTTCCCTGAAAGCGGCAATATGAAAATCCGGATATTCTTCGTACAGATCCCGGAGGGTAAAATGCTGATGGCGGACGTAGAAATTGATGAGTTCCGCATTCGAATTGGAATGCTCCAGATAAGGGTGCGCAAAAACTACCAATGTCTTCTTCATAACCTGTTTTTAGTAAATATAATGAAAAAAAATTGAAGTAAAAACAGAATTTGACCAGGTTTATTAATTTTTAATATTGAAATAATACATTTATATTATCATTAATCACATTAAGGAGTGAAAAAATTATTTTTTAATTAAACATTTTAGAGTTTTAAATTATAGATGTTCTAATCAAAAAAAATCGGCCATTAATCAATGACCGATTTCTATTTTTGTGTTCAGGTAGAGAAATTTTAACCTTTTGCTAATGTTTTGTATGATTATAGTTTAGGTTAAAATTATTAATTCTACTACAAATTCTAAATAAAGGTTTACCGTTTTCTTATAAAGCATAAAAAGCAATTCCTTCGTAATTATAACCAGAATACGACTGGAAAGAGGTTGTATAATAATGATCTCCTCTCTTTCTTCCGTAATATTGATAGATTGGACGGCTACCACTTACCTGCGATGGATAAGCATAAAATTCTATGCCTTCTGATACATAACCGGCAGGAGCTCCAGGTGCTGTTGTATAGTAATGATCCGTTCCATTCCAATATCTATAGATTGGAACTGTGCTTGGTGCCTTATAATTGTATGCTCTGAAGTCTACGCCTTCATATCCGTATCCGCTATAGGCTCCGGGAGTTTTTGTATAATAATGATCGGTAGTGCTTTGATTGTAATATCTGTGGATATCAATGGGAACATATTCCATCTGAACTTGGTTATCAATTAAATATTGATCGATATAAGCTTTTAAAGCTGCTTTTTTAACCGGATCATCTACAAAGTCATATAACTTCAGTACCCCATGTTCAGCAATATCTACAAATACAGAATTCTCAGGAGTACATGAATTTTGCCAGTTGGCAATATTTACACTTGGAGCGGTTTGGTCCAGGCTTATCGTTCCCAATAAAGATTTTGTCGGATCTCCTCCGTAAGATTGGTAAGATAACGTTCTGTTAAAGTTCTTGGATGAAGAAGACGTATCAACATTGTTATTTACATTGATGTTAAATATGCTTGCCGCACTAACTTTTACACCCACCTCGGAAGCGTTTTTTCTGTTTTCATTGCTTGTTTCTGAACGAAACATCACATCAAGCTTGCCTCCGGTATAAATGTCTGTAAGAACGTGTGTCCCATAGTACTGTACGATCTCCTGCGGAGTCATAGTTTGTAGTGCCTGAGTAAACTGCGGAGTCAGGTAATTTTTTAAATTACTGGCTGTCGGGGTTGTAAATTTATATCTTTTTTGTTTAATTAAAAGATGATAGCTCCCGTAAATATACTTTCCGTCAAACTTATTACTACTGGTCAAAGATCCATTGAAAGAAGCAGTTATAGACTGCTTGAATAAAGAAAATGTTCCACCCAAATCCAATTTGCTGGTTACATTTTTTGCATATTCGTATGCATTCTCTCCATAATTTTCTTTATAATCCTGGAAAGAAATCGTTGGGCTTTCAATATCATTGATAAGCTGGTAAACATCTATTACCTGATTGCCTGTGGAACTTTCAACAGCATAACTTTTCGTAACATCGTATCCTGAGCCCAGATAGCTGTATTCCGAAGTGTACTTTGCTGATAATGATTTGGCAGATTTGCCAAGATTCGGACTTTCGTTTGTTTCCTCCAAAATTTCATTGGTACTGCATGAAAGTACCCCTAAAAGAAGCATTGCTGCAGGAGCAAGCCTTAAAGTTTTTCTCATAAATAAAATATTTTTTGATGATTATCAGTCACAAAAATAAAAGGTCTTTTATGAAGAAAAAACTTGTGTATCACATAATATTTTATATCACTAAAAAGTGTGTTATGATGATTGGTTATTGCAAGGTTATGATACAATGTAACTTACAGCCTGTATTAATGGTTAGGGTAAAATTTAAAATGATAAAAGTCAGGTTGGTAAATTACCATCCCCCCGAAGCACCGCCGCCGCCAAAGCTTCCGCCGCCACCAAAACCGCCGAATCCACCGCCGCCGCCGCCGGAACTTCCGCCGCCAAATCCACCGCCGAAGCTGCCCGGAAAAGGAAAGAATCCACCCGGATAATTTCTTCGCCCTCTTCTGGAAATAATCACATCGTCGTCATCACCGCCTCCGCCTTTTCCGCCGCCTCTGTTTCCGAAAAGAATGGCCAGAAGGATGAAGATAACAAAAGCGATGATAATAATTTTGGTAAGGCTGCCGTTACCGCTGTTTTCCTGATTGTTCAGGGGCTTGAATTTTCCCTGTACCGCTTCCATAATGGCCGAAGTACCACGGTTGATGCCTTCATACCATTCGCCCTGCTTGAAATGGGGCGTCACGATATAATCCAGAATCTGTCCTGCTACGGAGGCCGTCAGATACTGTTCGACCGCACGGCCCTGCTGGATGGACATGGTATGATCTTCCGTAGCGATTAAAAAAACGACGCCGTTATCTACATTCTTTTTTCCGATGCCCCATTTTTCTCCGAACATCGTAGCCAGGAAATTTACGTCTTCGCCTTTGGTGGATGGGATGATGATCACTTCAATCTCAGTTGAGGTAGAATCTGCAAAGGCAATCAGTTTTTTATTCAGCGCCTCTTTTTCCTGCGGTTTCAGCAGATTGGCTTCGTCGAAAACAGGATAAAGAATATCCGGTTTCGGGGGAACTGTGTATTGGGCTGCTACAAAACTGTAAAAGCAAATGAGTAAGAATGAAAAAACTATTTTAAGAGAACGTAATTTCATTAGGCAGTTCATTGGGGTTTTCTCCCGTTACGGGAAAATATTTTTTTAGTTCCAGACCGGTTTCAAGAATCCCGCTTTTTAAAGCCTGGTAATAATTTCCTTTCGCAAATTCAGACGTAATATAATCGTGCAGATTATTCCAGAAAGACTGGCTTACCTTTTTGTGAATACCCGTATCTCCGATAATCGTCAGATATTTCCGTTCAAAATTGATATGGAAAAGTACAGCATTTCTTTCTGCTGTTTTGTTCAGGCACAGCTCTTCAAACACCCTGAAGGCAATTTTGGCATGGTCTCCATCCGTATTCGTATCGATATGCACCCTGATCTCACCGGTAGAATGTTCTTCCGCCGACTGAATCGCATCCACCAGGGAAGCAATCTGCTGGTCTGTTAAGAAAGGAGTTGCCATTATTCGGAGAATACTTCAGGTGCTTTTTCCGCTCCTGCTGCTGCTTTGAAATACGGTTTCTCTTTAAAGTTGGTGAAATTTGCCAGAATATTATTCGGGAATGTCTTGATCGAGGTATTGTAATCCTGAGCCGCTGCATTATAATAAACGGTCTCCGTTCTGATGCTGTTTTCGATCGCGGTATATTCTCTCTGGAAATTAATGTACTGCTGATCTGCCTTCAGGTTCGGATAAGATTCCACTACGGCCATCAAACGGCTCAAAGCACCGGACAATTCACCCTGTGCCGCCTGGAATTTGGCAAGATCCTGCTCCGTCATGTTGGTAGGATCGATGTTAATGGAAGTTGCCTTAGAGCGGGCTTCTACTACTTTAGTTAAAGTTTCCTGCTCAAACTTGGAATACGATTTTACTGTTCTTTCCAGATTCGGGATCAGGTTTGCTCTTTTCTGATATACGGTTTCTACGTTGGACCATTTGGTATTAACATTCTGTTCTTTCGTTACGAAATTATTGTAGCCGCTTTTGCCCCAGAAGAACAGGACAGCAACAATGACAAGGAGAGCGATACCGATGGTTCCTGCGCTCAGACAACCTTTATTTTTCATAGTTTGAAATTTTTTTAATATTTTTTTGTGCTAACCAAATATACAAATTATGTGCTAATTTTGTAAAAATTTATTTTAATGACGACAATAGTGGTGGCCATGGGAGAGAAGAACGAAATCGGTTTTGATAACCAATTGCTCTGGCATCTTCCGAAAGATCTAAAACACTTTAAAGAGATCACTTCGGGACATCCGGTGATCATGGGAAGAAAAACATATGAAAGCATCGGAAAACCGCTTCCCAACCGTACCAATATTGTGGTGTCCCGGAAAACCGACTGGTTTGAGGAGGGAATCCTGATCGTGGGAAGCATCAAGGAAGCCGTGAAGTTTGCCAAAAAAATCGATGAGGAAATTTTCATTATCGGAGGCGGAAAGATTTATGAGCAGACCATGGATATCGTCGACAGGATTGAGTTAACGCTGGTGAAAGCAGAACTTAAAGCGGATACCTATTTTCCAAAGATTGACGCTAAAATCTGGAAAAAGACCAATGAAACCTGCCATGAAAAAGACGAGAAAAATCAATACGATTTTTGTTTTCAGACGTATGAAAGGATTTAATATTTGAAGTTCTCGGTTAAGCGCTCAGTGAAAAACTTTAGACCTTGAACCTTAAACTTTGAATCTTAAATTTATTATCTTTGCACTTCTAAATTTTACAAATGAATAAATATATAAAAATTGCCATTGCGGCAGTTCTTATCCTTTCAGGACTTTACCTGATGATCTTTACAAGAAGCCTGGGCTGGGGAATTGTTGTTTTTCTCTTAGCAGCATTGCCTATCCTTATTTTCTTTAAGAACGAATATATCCTTCTGGCTTTCTGGCAGCTGAGAAAGCAGAATATGGAAAAGGCCGGAGAGTGGCTGAAAAATATCACTGATTACAAAGCACAGCTTCATAAAACCCAGTACGGATATTACCATTACCTGATGGGATTGACCAACGCGCAGGACCACCCGACCAAAGTGGAACCTTTTATGAAAAAAGCCCTGGAATACGGGCTGAATATGAAACATGACCGAGCGATGGCTACCCTGAATCTGGCGGCGGCTGCAATCTCCAAAGGAAGAAGACAGGAAGGACAAAAGTTACTGGAGGAAGCCAAAAGACTGGACAGTGCCGGAATGATGACCGACCAAATCAAAATGATGAAAGACCAGCTGAAAATGCCGACCATGCAGAAGCACATGCACAATCCGAATATGAGAAACAGAGGGAAATTCTCTTAATAAAAGACTTGATAAAAAAACAAAGAGCATCTGAGTAATTTCAGGTGCTTTTTATTTGGTAAGGCAGCAGTATAGACAAGTTTAATCAGCATGGTTTCCTTTTTTATGCAAAATTGATTTTTAGGAGCTTATTCCCGCTATCCGCTGTATCTTTTTCTGCCGGCGCCGGGTCCGATACGGAAAAAGGATGCCGCTGTTATCGGGGCTATAAACCTCATAGGTTTTCAAAACCTATGAGGTTTAACAGAGTAGCCTCTTATCATTTAGCGGCTTTCCTATTGAGTAAACTCAGGCGGCGGAGGTGGTTCCGGTGCTTTGAAAAATGGATCATCGGATAAATTTTTTGGCGAAGCAATCCGAAGCGGTCTAATTTTTCAAATTTATCTTTTGAGCAATCATCGTGGAAAGATTGCCAGAAAAAACTTCCAGCGCCCGGAATCGATCTTCCAGCCCATTGATCCGGGGTTAAGTTCAGCTACATCTCCGCATTATTCTCGTACCCGTAGAATTTCGGGATCTGCCAGTGGTACTTTACGGCTAAGGTCCGGATCGAAACGATCAGCAGGATGGTAAACACCTGGATGACCGTATACGTCAGGGTAGTAAATCTGGTCAGTAATAAAAAAATGGAGCCACCCAAAATACAGGCTGTTGCATAAATCTCTTTCCTGAAGATCAGAGGAATCCTGTTGAGCAATATGTCCCGGATGATCCCGCCGAAACAACCGGTAATCGTTCCCAGGCCGATACAGATCAGAGGGTGGATATCGGCATTCAGTCCTTTCTGGACCCCGATAATCGTAAACAGCCCTAATCCGAAACTGTCGAAAATAAATAAGGTCACCCTGAAATTTTTCTCAAACGATTTAAAGATCATCGTGAAGATACTCGTCAGGATAATCAGGGCACAGGTCAACAGGTCATGCATCCAGAACACGGGAATATCCAGCAGGAGATCCCGCACGGTTCCGCCGCCTACCGAAGTGACGAAGGCAATGATCAGCACCCCGAACGGATCCAGGCGTTTCTGCATCGCCGCAAAGCTCCCCGACATCGAGAAGGAAATCGTTCCAAGAACTTCTATGGCAAAATTGAACTGTTCGTGCATTTTTTATGGGTAATGAGTAATAGGTAATGAGTAATAAAAATTACTATTTATATATTTTGGGATAATTTAAATTTATAGGATGTCATTACTTTTACCAATTCATCACATTCCTGTTTTAACGGGAAGATTTTTTCAGGGCTTAGATATTCGAGTTCTTCAATAAACTCCAGCCAGAATTGGGTTTCATTAGCTTCTTCAACGACAAGACATATTTTGGCAAATTTTTCTTTCTCAGATCTTGCTCTGGAAACCGCTCTGTAATTGGCAGCAACGAACGTTGAAGATCGGATAATCTGCTTTCTGATTACGGAAAGGTCATCTGAATAAGGCAATGGAGATAAAGATCTGATCACGGCAATAGAAAACTGCTTGGTCCTGTCTCTAAATGATTGATTAAAATCCATACATTAAAAATTACCTATTATCCATTAATTAAAACATTACTTATTACTCATTGCCCATTACTCATATTTATTTCTCTACCCTTACCGATTCTGGGACCAGCAGTCCGTATTCCCCGCCGTGGTTGATGATCTCCCTGACAATGCTGCTGCTGATGAAGGATTTCCCGGAGGACGTCAGCAGGAATACCGTTTCCAGTTTTTTATGGGCTAAGGTTCTGTTGGTGTGAGCGATGGCTTTTTCAAATTCGAAATCAGCAGGGTTTCTTAATCCTCGGATGATGTACTGGGCGTTTTTCTCAAAACAGTAATCAACGGTGAGGCCTTCAAAAAAATCCACTTCCACGTTGGGGAATTCCGCTACGGAGTTCTGGATGAATTCAATTCTCCTTTCCAGCGGAAACATATATTTTTTCTGGGAATTCTGTCCGATGGCGATGATCAGCTTGTCAAAAAGCGGAGCCGCCCGTTCGATGATATCGTAATGACCTAAAGTAATCGGATCAAATGAACCCGGGAAAACAGCAATTTTCATACGTTTTAATTTTTGGATAAAGCTTTTTCAACCTCGTTTCCGCAAAGGTCGGTAATCGAGATTCCGTAAATTTTAGCCTGTTGCGGAAGGATGCTGGCAGGAGAAAATCCGGGATTGGTGTTCATTTCAAGCATGTATGGAATACCCTCCATCAGGATGAATTCGCTTCTGGAAAAACCGCTCATGCCTAAAGAATTGTACGCTCTTTTGGCGATTTCTTCAATTCGGATCCTGGTTTCATCATCAATCCGGGCAGGGGTGATTTCTTCAGAGGCACCTTCATATTTCGCTTCGTAGTCGAAAAACTCATTCTGAGGAACGATTTCCGTAATTCCGAGAACGATAGTCTCTCCTTTATAGTCGATGACGCCTACGGAAACTTCCATGCCGTCCAAGAAGCTTTCAATTAAAATTTCATCATCTTCCTTAAAAGCAATCTCCGTTGCTGCCACCAGGGCATCTTTTTCTTTTACTTTTGAAATCCCCAAAGAAGAACCGGATTGGTTGGGCTTAACGAAAACAGGCAACCCAAGGTTTTCTATGATTTCATCAACGTTGATTTCTTCTCCCTTTCTCAGGTAAACACTCTTTGCGGAAGGGATTCCGTATTTTGAAAGGACGGCTAAAGTATCTTTTTTATTGAATGTTAAAGCGCTCTGGTAAAAATCGCAGCCGGTATATTTCTGTCCGATTGCATCCCAATAAGCCTGAAGGATCCCGTTCTCACCCGGCGTTCCGTGGATGATGTTGAAGCAGACGTCAAAATGTAAAGTCTCCTGATGATCCGGCGTTACGGAAAAGTCTCCTTTGTTGATGGCATGTTTTTGATTATTTTCATCTAAAAAATACCATTCGTCTTTCAGGATGACTACTTTATATACATCGTAAAGATTTCGGTCTAAAGAATCATAGATTAATTGTCCGCTTTTTAAGGATACGACGTATTCGTCAGAATAGCCTCCCATTACTACGGCAACTTGTTTTTTGCTCATTTTGTCTAGTATCAGTTAAGCAAATTTAATGATTTTATAGAACGGATAAATGCAAATCCGGAAAAATTCAGGCCAAAAGTGAAATGTGTTAAATAAAAAGGACATTCTAAAATTATTAATTATATTTGCTGTCTAATTATAGTCATTTTAAGTATGCTTAAATCACTTTTCAATTGGAAAGTTTTACTGAACTTAATCGTAGCCATCGGTGTTTTTGTGGGGTTGGTCTGGCTTACGTTCCGTTGGCTGGAGTATCATACCCATCACGGTCAGGAAATTCCCGTTCCAAATATTGTCAATAAATCTGTACAGGAAGCCATCAAGGTACTGGATGATACAGGATTGGAATATGAAGTGGATAGTGCTGAATATAATCCCAAATACAGACCTTTTCAGGTTTTACAGGTATATCCGATTCCGGGTTCTCGTGTGAAGGACGGCAGAGCAATTGTACTGAAAGTAAACCCGAGAACATGGGCTAAAGTAGAAGTTCCGGATGTGATCAACAAATATTCAGGACTTGCTTTCCAGCGACTGGAGCAGGTGGGATTGAAGGTAGGCGATACCATTTACGAACCGAGTATTCAGAAAGATGCGGTGATCCGTATTTTATATAATGGCAATGAAGTAAAACCTAAAACCAAACTGGCAAGATTCTCCACCGTGGATGTGGTGATCGGTTCCGGGCCGCTGCGGAATATTGCCATTCCGAATGTGGTGGGATTAACGGTGAAGGAAGCAAGACAGGTAATTGCCCGAAGTATGTTTGAGGTAGGCCTTGTGGATCATGAAGACGGCAGCAAAGACGAATCCGATGTTATTTACTATCAGGATCCGGCTGCGGGAGATGTCCGTGACCAGGGGATGCAGATCGATCTCTGGGCAAGTAAAAAGACGCTGGCAGAATTAAGTGCCAAGATCGAGCAGCTGAACTCCACCTACCGGATGAAAGTAGATACGGCGTTGCCTCCGGTACAGTATCAGGAGATGCCGGTACGGGAAGAATCAAGCTCCGACCTACCGCCGCCTCCGGCACCAAGAAGGGAGATTACCAAACCTTCCACCGAGGCGCCGAAAACGGAAACGCCGAGAACCAATACAAAGCCTGCCGTTTCTGCAACGGAAACCACCAGGCCCAAAACCACTTCTTCAGGAAGCGGATCCGGTGCAGCTTCCGGAACAAACAGCAGCAAGCCTGCAACGGCAACGGCAAAACCTGCTGAAAAGCCAAAGGCTAAAAAAATAGTAGTGGAATAATCTATAAATTATTATAAAAATACAGGCTTCAACTTTCATTATGTTGAAGCTTTTTGTATAAAAGATCAAACTAAATGGCAGAAGATAACGAAGATTTTTTGGACGAAGAATTATTGGACCCGAACAGTATCGGAGATATTGATATCGACGAAGAAAATAAAGGGCTGTATGAACATCTTAACATCACAGTGGATAAAAACCAGGAACCTTTAAGGATCGATAAGTTTTTATTGATTTTCCGCCAGAATTCTTCAAGAAATAAAATTTCGCAGACATGCAGGGCAGGAAACGTCGTGGTAAACGGAACTGCTGTAAAACAGAATTACCGCGTGAAGCCTGGCGATCAGGTCTCCGTGCTTCTCGCTCATCCTCCGAGAGAAAATGTAATTGTCCCTCAGAATATTCCCATCAATATCGTATACGAAGATGATGATTTGATCGTTGTAGATAAAGAACCGGGCATGGTCGTCCATCCCGGATTCGGAAACTGGGACGGAACCCTGGTGAATGCCTTGGCCTATCATTTTGAACAGAACGGACAGAAATCGGATCTGGACCGGGTAGGGCTGGTTCACCGGATCGATAAAGATACCTCCGGGCTGCTGGTGATTGCAAAAACCGAATTTGCTTTAAGCTTTCTGGCGAAACAGTTTTTCGACCGGAAAACCAAAAGGCTGTACTGGGCCTTTGTCTGGGGAAATGTACAGGATGATGAAGGGACGATCCGGGGGCATATCGGGCGCCATCCGAAAAACAGGATGCAGATGCATACCTATGAGGACGGAAGCCAGGGAAAGCATGCCGTAACGCATTATAAAGTGCTGGAAAGATTTAAATACATGACCTGGGTGGAATGCAAACTTGAAACCGGAAGGACCCACCAGATCAGAGCGCACTTCAAACATATCGGCCATACGCTGTTCAATGATGAAAGATATGAAGGGCATACGCCGCTCCGCGGAGTGAATCTTCCTAAGTACAAGCAGTTTATCAAAAACGTATTTGAAATTCTGCCAAGGCATGCGCTTCATGCCCATACTTTAGGATTTATACATCCCACCACCAGGAAAGAATTATATTTTGAAAGCCCAATGCCGAAAGATATGGCGGATGCTGTAAAAAAATGGAGAAATTATTTAGAAAACTAAAAATATATTGAGAATTTTTTTATATTTGTTGAATTGAAATCAAGATTTGTTATGAGAAAACTATATGCTATCGTATGTTTAGCTCTTTTGTCAAATGCATACAAAGCACAAGAAACTTTACCGTACTATCAACAATATCTTTTAGATGGTGAGTTTTTGTTTAACCCGGCACAATACGGAAAGACCGATTATGTGCAGCTTAATCTTAACTATCAGCAGCAATTTTCGAAGTTCAGCGAGTCTCCCAACGTACAGTCGGTAGGGATCAACGCGAACATCTTTGATAGGGTAGGAGCAGGTTTGTCTGTATTCAGAGACAGCAACGGGCCTATTTCTGCCGGCGGTATTACAGCGGGTGCTTCATATTTTATTCCTCTTAGCAGCGAAGGAGACCGAAAAGACCAGTTCTCATTCGGTACCAGCGTGAGTTTCTACAACATGAATTTTGATTATTCAAAGATTAATACCCAGGATGCTTCGGATCCTTTATTACAGGGGAGCGAAAGCAACATCTTCATGGCTTATGCCAACTTCGGGGCACAGGCTACTTACCGAAACATCTTCGCCGGGGTTTCCGTGAACGATATCGCCCTTACCAACGACGAAGCGATCGTAAACGGACGTGAGCCTTCTCCGATCAAGTTTTTCTTAAACTTAGGATACGACTGGCACATCGGGGATAACATCTATTTCACACCGTCTGCATTAATCAACCTTAATACGAACTCCACAAGAACGATCGATTACAACTTAATGGCCACGTTCTTCAACGATATCAACGCCTTCTCTTTCGGGGTAAGCTACCGTTCCGTTCAGAACAGATTCGACAGCCAGCAGCTGCAGATCGCACCGGTGGTGAAAGTAAGATTCAACAAATTCATGATCGGAGCAACGTACAACTTAGGATTGTCTGATATCCAGCAGTACGGAGGAAACAGCTTCATGATCGGATTAGGATACAACTTCGACAACTTCATTAACCACAGAGGTTATAGATATTAATTGATTTAATTTAAATACATTTGAGCTCTGAATTTTTCAGGGCTCTTTTTTTATGATTTATATTCACATCCCTTTTTGTAAGCAGAAATGCAGCTATTGCAACTTTCACTTTTCCACATCTTTGAATTTCAAGGATGATATGCTGGCTGCAATGAAGAAAGAAATCGTTCTGCGGAAAAATGAACTGCAGAACAAAAGTTTACAATCCCTCTACTTCGGCGGCGGAACGCCCTCTATCCTTTCCGCGGACGAAATAAAATCCCTGATCGACGAGGTGTTGAGATATTTCAGTTTTGATAAGGATATTGAAATCACACTCGAAGCCAATCCGGATGATCTGGATAAGAGTTTTTTAAAAGGATTGTCCGATTCCCCAATCAACCGGCTTTCCATCGGAACCCAAAGCTTTTTTGAGGCGGATCTGAAACTGATGAACCGGGCACACACGGCCAATGAAGCGGAAGATTCCATAAAAAGGGCACAGGATTTCGGATTTGAAAATTTAAGCATCGATTTAATTTACGGCTCGCCTACTTCCAATCTGGAAATCTGGAAAGAAAATCTGCATAAAACCATTGCTCTCGAAGTTCCTCATATTTCTTCCTATGCCTTGACGGTTGAACCGAAAACCGCCCTGGAGAACTGGATCTCCAAAGGAAAGGTCGTAAGCCCTAAAGAGGAAGAGCAGAACAGGGAGTTTTATTACTTATCGGATTTCCTGAAAGACCATGGTTTTGAACATTACGAAGTCTCCAATTTTGCGAAGCCCGGCTTTTACTCAAGGCATAATTCTTCGTATTGGAAGTATAAGGAATATCTGGGAATCGGGCCGTCTGCCCATTCGTACAACGGAGCCGATATCAGAAGCTGGAACGTAGCCAACAACCCGCAATATATTAAAAAACTGGATGCCGGTCTTTTGGCAAAAGAAGAGGAAATCCTCTCCCGGGAAGACCAGTTCAATGAAATGATCATGATCGGCCTGCGGACGATCTGGGGCGTTGATCTCGGAAGCTTACAAGAGAAATTCGATGATCGGATCCTGGAACATTTCCAGCGTGAGATTAAACAGAAGCTGGCGGAAGGAATTCTTGTCATTGAAAACAACCATCTGAAAATTCCGGAAAAGCATTGGTTTATGGCGGATGGTATTGCTTCAGATCTGTTTATGGTTTAAATTAATTTCACGTCCTGTTTTACGTGACAAAATTCCTTATTTTTGTATAAAATTTCAGACTTACTTTGAAAACTAAAAAACAGGATTACGCTCATCTTTCACCGAAACAGCCTATCGGAATTTTCGACAGCGGAGTGGGTGGATTAACGGTAGCCAAAGAAATCAAGCGGCTGCTCCCTCATGAAGACCTTATTTATTTCGGGGATACCAAGCACCTTCCTTACGGGGAAAAATCGCGGGAAGCCATTATCGAATATTCTACGAAGATTACCAACTTCCTGCTGGAACAGAACTGCAAAGCGATCGTTATTGCCTGCAATACGGCAACGGCAAATGCTTTAAACGAAGTGATGCAGTCGGTGGCGGGAAAAGTACCGGTTATCGACGTTATCAATCCTGTGGCGGAAAAGGTGTCTTACGAAATTCATAACAATGTGGGCGTGATTGCAACGAAAGCCACGGTAAATTCCGGGCTGTATAAGAAAAGCATCCGGAAGCATAACAAATGGATCAAAGTGGATGAGCTGGCAACCCCTTTGCTGGTTCCGGCCATTGAAGAAGGTTTCAAAAACCATCCGATCACCCACGCCATCATCTACAATTATCTCAGCAACAGCAAACTGAAGAATATTGAAACGCTGATCCTGGGCTGTACCCATTATCCTTTGTTAATTGACGAAATCAAACAGTATTACGGCAACCGGGTCCGCGTGATCGATTCGCCGAATATTGTGGCTAACCATCTGAAAATTATTCTGGATAAATACAATCTGCTAAATGATCAGAATCCCGATCCGAACTACCATTTCTACCTCTCGGATCTGACGAAAAACTTTGAAAAGATCTCGAAGAAATTTTTCGGTAAAACCATCGATCTGGAACTGAAAGTCCTATAAAAATAAAGCTGTCCCCTGAAGAGACAGCTTTTATTTTATGATGATTTAAAATTAAATCAGATTTCTATAATCACCTCTTCACGATCTAGCCTTTTCTTCGGCGTAATGGCAGGCTGGTTGGTATCTTCTTCCGATCTTGTTCCGATGGTCACGGCAAATAAGGTTTCGTATTTTTCGTTATTGATGATCTCATCGTATTTTTCGTTTTCAATACCTTCCATGGGTGTGGAATCCAGTCCCATTTCGGCGCAGGCGGAAAGCAGTACGCCCAGCGACAGGTAAACCTGATGGGCCATCCAGGATTTGATGAAAGCTTCCCCTTTGGATTTTACAAAGTTTTTATAATAATTGATGGATCCTTCCGGTAGGTATGCTTCGATCTGCTTTTCAAAATCTTCCGGGTTTTTCAGCACCTGAAATACGATCAGCAGGTTGCTGTTAATGATTTTATCCTTATTCCAATACGAAGCATCGGCCAGTTTTTCCCGGTTTTCCGAAGATTCGTGGACAAAGACAAAATTCCACGGCTGGCTGTTGATGGAAGAAGGGCTAAGCTGTAAAATATCTTTCAGCTGCTGCACGTTTTCATCACTGAGGGTTCCGTTCGGATTATACTTTTTCACCGTATATCTCGATTTCATTTTTTCTAAAAAGCTCATAATTTTTAAACTGTATTTTTTATAGTTGCAAAACTATTGTAAGTTTTATACATTTGCAATAACGGTAAAAAATGATAGTATAAAATGTATACGATAGACGACAAAACATATCCCTGCTGTACGAGCGTGACCATGAAATTCATCGGAGGAAAGTGGAAGGCGGTAATTCTTGTTCATCTTATGGGCGGCCCGAAGCGGTACAACGAGCTCAGAAAACTGATTCCCACCATTACGGAACGGACCCTGAGCCTGCAGCTGAAACAGCTGGAAGAAGACCATGTAATCAATAGGAAAGTGTATACGGAGAAACCGCCGCTGATGGTGGAGTACACCCTCACCGATTTCGGAAAAACCCTTTCCCCGGTAATTCGCGAGATTACTAAATGGGGCATTGAAGCGGCACAGACTTCAAAAAAAATAATCAGGAAAATGTCCTGATTATTCTTCGGTTGCAATAGCCGTTGTATCTTCTTCCTTATTCGGCCTGAAAAAACTGAAACTCACATTTCCGTATTTCCGGGTATCCATAAGGTTGGGATGGTCAAATTTCATCCGGCTTTGGTGCTCAACAACGAGGATGCCGTTTTCTTTTAAATATTTATTGTTTAACACCAGTGAAATAATTTCCTGGTATTTCTTCTCTTCCATTTCGAAAGGCGCATCAGAAAATACAATCTCAAAGGATTTTTTGTTTCGGAATTTTTTCAGCCAGTCGAATACATCGCCCCGCTGAACGTTCACCTGCAGGCTGAATCCCAGTTCCGAAGCGGTGGTATTAAGAAAAGAAGTATGCTTCGGGTTCATTTCTACGGATGTGATATCGCCGCAGCCCCTGGAAGCAAACTCAAAGCTGATGGAGCCGATTCCTGCAAACAGATCCAGCACGGAAACCGACTGCATATCATAGGTGTTTTCCAGAATGCTGAACAGCGCTTCCTTCGCAAAATCCGTGGTCGGCCTTACATCAAAATTTTTCGGAGCCGCTATTTTCTTGGCTTTCCATTTGCCTGAGATGATTCTGTACATAGTTGTTGGGTTATAGGTTGATGATAAAGACCCCACCGGTTAAAAAATTCCGCGGTTTCTTTTCAGCCTAATTTAAGATAAAATTTTTATTGGGAACATTATCGAATACAATTTTCATATGCTTTACGAATTTCTGCAGTTCTGAAATAAAGGTTTCGTTTTCCGTGGTTTCCCCGTAAGCGAAAAAATTGGTTTCATTAATGCCGAAGCCTATTTTGCTTAACGTAAACATCACGAAGTAAAGAAAATCAACCTCCGAATTAACGTCCAGGTTATTGTATAAGATAATTTTTTTGTTGTCGATGGCGAAAAACTCACATTGGTTGTGGTACAGGTTGATGTGAATTTCCTTGTTGTTTTTATGGTGGATCGAATTTAAAAACTTCTCACCCGAAAAATTGAAATGAACCGGTACCGCCAGGTCTTTAATCTTTTTATAAAAGCTTTTCGGAAAAGTATAATAAAACTGAATTCTGAATTTTTCATTTACCGAAAGCATCAGCTCTTCTTTTTCCTGATCTACCGGTGCATTGAAGGCGATCAGGTCAAATCCCGTTTCATGTTCGGAAAAACCTTCCGGCATCAATGTAAAATGATTGAGGGCGGAAACCACGTGGATTTCATCAAACCGCTGTTTCAGCAGAACATCATCCAGCGTATCGGCGATAAAATTTTCCGGAGATTCCTCATCTACGAAGTATGACTTTTCCTCCACAATGCTTTTATTTTTAGCAATCTGGCAGATGAGTCCGTCTTTGGTAAAAAGTAAATTGAGTATATTCATAATCTGATTCCTGCAAATTTAGTGAAATTCTACCATTACCGCACCCGATTGATGATGAAGTATTTCCTTATTATAAAAATCGATATTCGTCTGGCTTTCCAAAGTATCGTGCACCATTCTCTGCAAAACCCCGTCGCCGATGCCGTGTACTATTTCCAGCCTTTTCAGGTGGTGCTTCCTGCAAAAATTCAACGTTTCGACCAATCTTTCCTTCTGAATGAATAATCTTTCAAAACTGTCGTAATCATTGGGGTTTTTTACCAGGTGATGGAAGTGGAGATCCAGGATCATCGGGGCTTTCTGATGTGCTTTTGAGGTCACTTTCTTCGGCTCCGCTTTTCTGACGACTTTAATATTTTCATAAAAGTCCGAAATCTTCGGGACCAACTTCTCTTTTGGGTATTGGTAGGTAAATCCGTATTCGTCTTTAAAAACCACGATGTTCCCTTTCACGGAAGTAATCACCCCGCCTAAATCCTCATCCACCACCGAAACTTTCTCACCTATTTTCATAACTGTTTTTGTAAACCACAAAAAGCACAAATAATTTCACAAATTTCGACAAATTTAATTAGTGATATCCGTGTTTAAAATTTTGTTCCCAATTCAATTACTTCCAGATCCTTGATTTCGGCACCGTCGATCACAAACCGCATCATGGTCCGCATCTTGTGCCATCCCTGTTTTCCGCAGGCTCCGGGATTGAGGTGGAGCAGGTTGTTTTTCTGGTCAAACATCACCTTTAAAATATGCGAATGTCCGGAAATAAACAATTTCGGTGCCTTTTCCGCAATTTCCTGTTTGGCCAGCGGCGTATATTTGCCGGGATAGCCGCCAATGTGAATCATCAGGACTTCCACCTCTTCACAGGTAAACCGGCTTACTTCAGGAAACTCGGAACGGATTTTTGCATTGTCGATATTTCCGTACACGCCTTTCAGCGGTTTTATTTTTTCAAGCTGCTCAATCACCTCCATGCTTCCGAAATCACCGCCGTGCCAGATTTCATCAGCCTGACCGGCATATTGCAAAATGCGGTCGTCGATATAGGAATGGGAATCGGAAAGGAGCAGGATTTTTGTCATTTATTATTTCTACAATTTTTTATATACTCATTTAAATAGGATTCGAATTCATATTCAAATTGTATTTTTTTTACTTCGTCTGAGAATTTTGTATAGATTTCGGGACAGTCTTTTACAATCTCCAATAGTTCATTCTTCCATCTTTTGGCGAGGCTTATACCAAAAAAGTAATCAGGTTGATTGTCTTTTTTGACTAAATATGCTAATGAAGAAGAATACTTCATCATAAAAAAACTGGAACCGTAAATCTGATATACTTTAAAATTCTGTAATTTATCATTTACCAATCTAAAAAGAAATTTATGATCTATGGTATCAAACCAAAAATCCCTTTGGTCAGTTTTTATACAAAATCCTTTAAGTTCGTCAGGTTTTGAAACAAATTTCTCGCCATTTATTTTATAAACAACTTTCTCCTGTAGTTTTTCGATTGTTTGAAAACTTCTGACATTCAGACCATCAATTTTCATATCAACAGCAATCGTATCTCCGTTATTTTTTATAATGTACCCATTTTGAGAATAGATCATATTAAAGCAAAGGATAATAATCAGACAAATAAATTTAGATTTCATTCATGGTATTTTTATTCGCTACAAATATAAAATAAGAAAGTAACAATTTCTTTATCTTCGCATAAATCTTAAAAAATGAAGCAAAGACTTTCTTTTTTCCTTCTTCTGTTGACGGTGGGGATCGCCCAGGCCCAGGTGGAGGAGAAAAAGCTGGATGAATTAGTTCAGAACACCTTAAAAACATTTGACGTTCCGGGGATGTCGGTCGGCATCATCAAAGACGGAAAAGTGATTTACTCAAAAGGATTCGGCGTCCGCTCTTTAACGACGAAACAGCCGATGGACAACAATACCATTGTGGGGATCGCCTCCAACTCAAAAGGGTTTACCTGTACCGCACTGGCGATTTTAGCCGATGAAGGAAAGCTGAACTGGGACGATAAAGTTTCGAAATACATTCCGGAATTCCAGATGTACGATCCGTACGTTTCCCAGAATGTGACCATTAAAGATCTGGTAACGCACCGGGCCGGATTGGGCCTGGGCCAGGGAGACCTGATGTTTTTTCCGGAAGGCGGAAGCTTAACCGTTAATGATATCGTTCACAATGTGCGGTACCTGAAGCCGGAAAACCCTTTCAGGACAACGCTGGATTACAACAACATCATGTTTATCGTGGCCGGGGAGGTAATCCACCGGGTTTCGGGATTGCAATGGGCAGATTTTATCGAACAGCGGATCATGAAGCCTGTCGGGATGACTTCAAGCTTCGGAAGCTACAGCAGGGCAAAAGCCGTAGCCAACAAAATCGATGCCCATGCCCCGGTAGACGGTAAAGCCATCGCCGTGCCCCACGACTGGAACGAGACGGGCAATGCGGCCGGCGGGATCATGAGCAACATCAAAGACATGACCACATGGGCAGAATTCCTGCTGAATAATTTCACCACCAAGGACGGGAAAAAATTAGTTTCGGACAAAAACATTCAGCAATTGTGGAGCTTACAGATTCCGGAGGCTGTGGCCCCGAAAAATCCGTACGATACCAGCTTCTATGGTTACGGAATGGGCTGGTTTTTAAGTGACGTAAAAGGCCACAAACAGATCCAGCACACGGGCGGGTTGATCGGGACGGTAACGCAGTTTACCCTGATTCCGGATATGAAACTGGGCATTGTGGTTTTAACCAATCAACAGTCCGGAGCGGCTTTCAGTACGGTTACCAATACCGTAAAAGATTCTTATCTCGGAATCGCAGACCGCAACTGGCTGAAAACGTATGGCGACCGGATGAAGAAAATGGAAGCGGAGTTCGATAAACAAAAAAAAGAAGCCTTTGCCAGGTCTAAAGCTTTCAGGAAAGACAAAAACCTTCAGCCGAAAGCGGAGCAGTTCGCCGGAACTTATACCGATAAATGGTTCGGTGATGTGGAAATTACCCAACAGGGAAATACCTACAGAATCTTATGCAAAAATTCTCCGAGATTAAAAGGGGAACTGCTGCCGTATTCCAACAATTCATTTATTATCAGGTGGGACGACCGGAGCTATGATGCCGATGCCTATATCATTTTTGATTATGACGAAACCGGAAAAGCGCAGTCTGCCAGATTGAAGCCGGTTTCCGATGTGACGGATTTCAGTTTTGATTTCGATGACCTGGATTTAAGAAAGAAATAATTTCAGAATAGTTATCAACAGAAACGGGCTTCGGTCCGTTTTTGCTTTTTTAATAATGTTATCCATTAGAAAACAAACAATATCATTGGGTATAAAAAACGAATGTCATTAGTATTAACAGAAAGAACTTCCAGCATCCATCATCCTGCTCCCAGCCTTAGCCTGAATATGGGCTAAATTTTCCCCGGCTCATAAAAGAACAGCAGCTTTTTCCGGGCTCCGTCAAACTCAGACCACGAATTGCAGTCGATTTCAAAGCCGGCCACCCCACAGGTCGGAAAGTGGAAAATATCCTGGGAAATGGAATTCGCAAAATTGGAGATCCCGTTGTTGTGCGAAAAGAAGGCAACCGACTCATGGCTGTCGTCTAAGTTGTAAATGACCGATTCGAAATTGCTTTCCAAAGGATTATAAAGCTTCTCATTCGTACTGATGCTGATGTCATAGGACTGATTGAAGATTCTGCACGTATTCAATGCACGGACTGCAGGGCTCGATACAAAATAATCGATCGTCACCTGATTGTCTTTCATAAATCTGGACATCCGCATGGCTTCTTCTAAGCCCTTGTCTGCCAACGGTCTGTTGAAGTCGTCCGTATCTTCCGGCCAGTCACTTTTTGCATGTCTTACGAGAATGAGTTTCTTCATAATTTCGTTTTGAAAATTAAATTTATAAAAAAATTAGCGGAATAAAACATGATTTGCTAAAAAACCATGCAAATGCATGAAAATTTCCTATTCAATCCCAATTCAGTCAGGCATTTCCTGTAATGACGGATGGTGCGGAAAGCAAAGAAAGCCGTTTGCACCGACCCTGAAAGTAATAAAAATGCATTTGGAATAAAATCATTAAAATTTACTAAATTTGCAAACTTATGGGACAGATCCTTGCAATTGATTACGGAAAGGCACGTTGCGGCATCGCTGCAACGGATGATATGCAGATTATTGCAAGCGGCCTGGATACGGTACAGACTTCGTCCGTCATCGGGTTCCTGAAAAAATATTTCAACGAAAACCGTGTGGATGAAGTGGTAATAGGTCTCCCTGTGGACCTGAAGGGGAATGTTTCCGAAGTAGAAAAGGATATTCTGAAATTCATCGAAATCTTTGAAAAAGAATTTCCGGCTGTAAAAGTCCACCGCTTCGATGAAAGGTTCACCTCCAAAATGGCTTCGTTTTTTATCTCCCAGAGCGGGAAAAGCAAGAAGCAGAGACAGGAAAAAGGATTGATAGATAAAGTAAGTGCAACCATCATATTGCAGAATTTTTTAGAACAGAAAACAAGATGATTTTACCGATAAGAGCTTTTGGTGACCCGGTTTTAAGAAAAGTAGCGAAGGACATAGACCAAGATTATCCCGAGCTGCAGGAGTTGATAGGGAATATGTTCGACACGATGTACAGTGCCAACGGGATTGGCCTGGCTGCGCCGCAGATCGGCCTGGACATCCGCCTTTTTGTGATCGACGTGAGCCCTCTGGCTGAAGACGAAGACTACGAGGACATCAAGGATGAGCTGGCAGAATTCAGAAAAGTATTCATCAACGCGCAGATCCTTGAAGAATCCGGGGAAGAGTGGAAATTCAACGAAGGATGCCTTTCCATTCCCGACGTAAGGGAAGATGTAAAGCGGAAAGAAACCATCGTGATCGAATATTATGACGAAAATTTTGTAAAACATACAGAAACTTTTTCCGATATTAGAGCCCGCGTAATTCAGCATGAGTATGATCACATCGAGGGAATTCTGTTTACCGACCACCTGAGCGCTTTGAAAAAGAAGCTGGTAAAAGGTAAACTGACCAAAATTACTCAGGGTGACGTAAGCATCGGTTACAAAATGAGATTCCCGAAGTAATCTGAATTAATAATAAAAACAAGAAAATAAAAACGCAGAAGGTTCTTACACCAAGCCCGCCGAAGTGCAGGAACCGATTGCAGAATTACAAAAAATAAAATTATGCTGTTAGAAAAAATAATTTCAATTTCCGGAAAACCAGGACTTTTTAAATTAGTTTCCCAATTAAAAAACGGATTCATTATTGAAGATGTGACCACCAAGAAAAAAGTAAGCATCGGCAACTCCAGCCAGGTGAGCTTATTGGATAACATCGCGATGTTTACCTTTGATAAAGAAGTTCCATTGTTCGAAGTTTTTGAAAATATTGCTAAAAACTACGATTACAAAGAAGCGATTCACCATAAAGCAAACGATGCCGAGCTGAAAGAATTCATGACGGCTTCCCTTCCGGACTATGATACGGGAAGGGTATACGCTTCCGACATCAAGAAACTGGCGCAGTGGTACAACATCCTTCAGAAAGCAGGATACATCACCCCGGAAAGCTTCGTAAAGGCAGAACCTGAAACCTTAGACGGTGAACCGGCCCAGACGGAAGAAGTAAGCCTGGAAAAAGACGCTCCTAAAAAAGCCGCTCCAAAAGCAGAAAAGCCTGCCGCTCCGAAAGTAAAAGCCACTTCCGCAGCCAAAGCCGCTCCGAAAAGCACGCACAGAAAACAGGGATAATTCCTTGATCTAATTTAAGATATGGACCTCATCAGATTTGATGGGGTTTTTTGGTGTTTTTAATAGTAAAGAATATTTATTATACCAATTATATTTAAAATATAGTCTACTTTTAAAGTTGTATTTTTGATATATTATTAATCTCTACTATAAATATAATTTGTATATGGCTCTGGCAAAACAGATAATCGTAAAAGAGACAGAACAGGAACTCAAG
>JAAIGF010007174.1_pt1 | contig 55258 bp, 36 predicted proteins | sample 6487441 | NCBI WGS metagenome assembly JAAIGF01 (sample SAMN13974129, study PRJNA590717) | phyllosphere metagenome | biome: pepper field; feature: multiple bacterial spot infested pepper fields; material: pepper leaves; isolation source: leaves from pepper fields | host: Capsicum annuum ...
ACCCGTCCGCCGCTAAGTTTCAAAGAAGCAAGCTTCTCATCGACTCCGCTCGACTTGCATGTATTAGGCACGCCGCCAGCGTTCGTCCTGAGCCAGGATCAAACTCTCCATAAAGTGTTTGACGTGCTCATTTCTTGCTGACATTCGGTTTCCCGAAGTTTATGATTCAAATCCTATTTGTTCAGTTTTCAAGGAACTTGTTCGTTTGTTTCGCAACAACTCTTATATAATATCATGTTTAGAATTGTTAGTCAACAACTTTTTTTAATTTCTTTTTTTGTAATTCATTGTGCCGCTTGAGGCGACTTGAATAATATATCACGTCTTTCGGAAGTTAGCAAGTGTTTTATTAAACTTTTTTTATCCTTAACGCGCGAGCTTCATCAACCTTGATGTAAATGTGTTTTCTCATCTTACTTTGGATATTTTTTATAGTACCTATTTTATTCCTTCATACTTCTTCCTTTTACTTCTATACCTCGTAGTTTACCTTTATTGATTTGACTACATGTTAGCTCATACACTCTACTTAGCTTTTGCTATATAAGCAGCTTTGTAAGGGCATAATCTATAATGCAATACACGTATTGGTATAATTTGCACTTATTATTTTCTAATACTCTCTATAATAAGCATTCCTATGCTAATCATGTGTTGCTTTGTATTTTAGCGGATATAAGATTTAAAGGATCCGTGTAATAACTTTCTCGCACTCTGTTACTGTTCTGCATTATAATCATTTTAAAAGAGTGCATATCTAAAAGTAAGTACTTCCTAATGCAATCCAAATATGCTGTATTCGCGAATTATTCATAGTGGATGTTATGCCGAAGTTCATATTGAAAGAGAACATGGCGGAAATAGAGTTATGCTTATATTGAAGGGGGATGTTGCTATGGGTCGTTTGCTAGCTTCCATTCAAAAAGGCTTTGGTAAAAAGCTAGTTCGTCTTCATGCCTGGAATGCATGGCTAGTCGCACTACTTGCAGTGACCGGGTTGATTTTATTAGGAGGGTTCTGGCGAGAAGTACTCGGCGAAGTCAGGGTATGGATTCGGTGGATCCACATTATTGGTGGTCTAGCGCTGCTCGTACCAGTTGTCTATTACTTATTCCTTGCTTCTAAACACTGGAAGCAAATCCGCGAGAAGCCCTCGCAAAAAATGAATGTTATTCTGGTAATGATTTTACTGGTTGGCTGGATCGTTTCTGGTATTTTATTGTGGCTGCTCCGTCAGGTAGGGCCTACGGTTGCTAATACTGCCTTGTTTGTACATGATCTGCTAACCTGGGTTGGACTGCCGTACATCATTTATCACTCGCTCACACGTACCGCCTGGCTGAAAGATCCGAAAAAGCGCTCTATTAAGCTTCAACCGGATATTGTAGAGCCTAATACAGTAGCTGCATCCGGGTCGACTGTTGTTTTGAAAAATGGACGTACTGCTACTCCACAGGAAGCGACTCCCTTTTATACAAGACGTGCCTTTTTACGTACGGTTATCGGGGTAGGCTTAGCAGTGTCTGTTGGTCCTACGTTTCTACGATGGTTGGGTAGCTCGTTGACGAGTGGTGGAAGCTGGGAGGAAGTCGCTGCTAGCAATCCTAATAAAATGATTCCGAATCCGACACCATTATCCGATTCGAAGCCTCCCATTGGTGGTGGTGCACAGGGAGAGTTCCGTGTATACACGGTGACACCAATCCCTTCTTTTGATAACAGCAATTGGTCGTTTACGATTGATGGGCTGGTGAATAAGCCGCAGACCTGGAACTGGGAGCAATTTTTGAAAATTAAACGTAAGGTGCAAGTGAGTGACTTCCACTGTGTAACAGGATGGTCGGTCTACAAAAATACGTGGGAAGGTATTCCCCTACTCGACTTCCTTAGTATGGCAGGAGTGAAACCAGAAGCAAAAACGATTAAGTTTTATTCTGGTGATGGGGTATACACGGATTCCATTACACTGGAGCAAGCACAGCTCAAGGATATTATGGTTGCTCTCCTTCATGATGGAAATATCATTCCGGCTGATCTGGGAGGTCCTGTACGTCTCGTTATTCCGAAAATGTACGCGTATAAATCGGTGAAATGGCTTAATCGGATCGAGCTAATTGCCGAAGATCATACGGGTTATTGGGAATTACGTGGTTATGATAAGGATGCATGGTTACCGGATAATTTGAGCTAATCGGTGCTTAGCATTAGATGTGGGTTTAGCTTATATTCCTCATAGGATTGATACAAATCAGTATGAAGTGAAAAAGGACGAGAATTTCTACAGTGAGTAGAAGCTCTCGTCCTTTTATTTTGAAAACAGTTCTGAAGCATTGTTCTATACTATTTATATTCTCTAGTAATCGTAATTGCATGAACTGATTTGTTATACCGCTAGAATGATTTTAGTCCATTCGGTAAAAGGTTATACTCTGTCCCCTTGTCTGATGATTGCGCAAACAGCACTTACGAACCTGCAGATCATCTATCGGGAATGTATAGGTGTGTAGAATTTATGGATAGCATAAAGTTTGAAGTGCTCATTATTAAACGGCTCGATATCGCTTACTCGCCTCTGATCGTGCGGGCTACCTCCAGCGACCAACTTGCAAGGTTTGCCAACAAGGATGGAAGATCTGGTGCAATAGGCTCTAGTGGTGATTGATCATAGCCATCATGATATAGACGGAAGACTGAGCCATCCTCACTCCAGATTAGCAGATCACCATCACCAAATCCTCCGATCGGAAATAGCTTACGATCTGGCATTCCGGCGTCCTGTTGCCGATACTCCGCAATTAAGGTCATGCCTTGCGGATAAGCCCATTCCAATTCCTTTAGACCATATACTACAGGCTCTGCAAATCTTAGCGAACCGAACTGCAACAATAGTGTACGATAAGGCCCAGGTAGCACAACATGATGACGTAGCTCAAAGGCTGACAGTTTCGCTGCTGTTGAAGGAATGGTGTACTCATCTCCACATGCCTCATACGCTTCTGTCAACAGGGACTCAATCTCTTTCATATCCATAAGCTAGGTGCCCCTTTCCTTATGTCTACTCTAGTTCCAGTAGTCGCTTCAATTGCTCCTCATCCTCAATAATTTCAAGACCAAGATCCTGAGCTTTCGTCAGCTTACTGCCTGCCTTTTCGCCAGCGATAACAATGTCTGTCTTTTTGGATACACTGCCGGTTACTTTGGCACCGAGCTGTTCCAAACGAAGAGCTGCCTCATCACGTGTCATTGTTTGCAATGTACCCGTCAAAACAACCGTTTTGCCATTAAAATACGAATCCTCGTTTACAATCACTGCGGGTGCTTCTGGCACCTGAGGCTGTACGCCAAGGTTTAACATTTTATCAATCTCGGCTTGCATAAATGGATCAGCGAAAAATTCGACAATACTCTCGGCAACGATCGAGCCTACATCCGGAAGTTCCACTAACTCTTCTACGGTTGTGGTACGGATTTTGTCTAAATCACGGTAATGTTCTGCCAGCATACGGGTTGTCGTTCTGCCGGTATTCGGAATGCCGAGTGCATATAGGAACGAAGCAAGATCACGTGTTTTGCTATCTTCAATCGCTTGTAGTAGATTATTAGCCTTCCGCTCACCAAAACGATCCAGCTTGGATAGGTCTTCAAACTGTAGCGTATACAGATCTGCAGGCTCACGTACATTCAATTCATTATGCAGCTGAGTCGCCGTCTTGATGCTAAATGTCTCGATATCCATCGCATCGCGTGAAGCAAAATGCGTAATACGTGCTACGATTTGCGGTTCACAGCCAAAGCGGTTGTTACAGAACAGATGGGCACCACGCTGCTCCAACGGGAAGCCGCAGGATGGACATTGTTCAGGGAAAATAATCTCTTCGCCGTCATTTTCTTCCGATACTTTGCCCAGAATCTCAGGAATAACATCATTCGAACGACGAATGTATACTCTAGTGCCAAGAGCGAACTTCAGATTTTTACGTTCAATATCCCCTACATTGTTGAGCGTGCAGTTCTGTACTGTTACCCCTGCCAGCTCCACGGCTTCTACACGCGCAAGCGGGGTTATTTTACCTGTACGTCCTACATTCCACGATACTGACTCCAAGATCGTGCTGGTCTCTTCCGCTTCAAACTTGTAAGCAATCGCCCAGCGCGGGAATTTGCCTGTATATCCAAGCACCTCACGAGTACGCATATCGGTTAGCTTCACAACAGCCCCGTCGATCAGATAATCAAGCGTACTGCGCTCCTGCTGAATCTCTTCTAGACGCGCAATCACATCATCAAAATTGTCAAAATACGAGACCGCTGGATTTACCCGGAAATGATTGTCCCGCAAAAATTTCATCATCTCCTGCTGACTCTCAAAGCGCACACCTTCGGCATAGCCGATATTATAAAAGTACGCATTGAGCTTACGCTTGGCAGTTGTACGTGGGTCTAAATTGCGGAGCGCTCCTGCCGCTGCATTACGAGCATTTTTGAGCTTATCTTTCTCCGTAGCTGCTGCGTTATAGGCTTCCAGCACAGACAAATGCATAATCCCTTCGCCCTGTACTTCGATCTTGCCGTCATGAAACGGAATCGAGAGGGGTACGGAACGAATCGTCTTCACCTGCTCTAAAATCCCTTCACCAACTACACCATCACCACGGGTAGCAGCCTGAACTAATTTGCCGTTCTCATAGGTCAGATTCAGCGTTAATCCATCGAATTTTAACTCCACGGCATAAGCAGGTTCCGGTAGCGGCTGATCCGGGTTCTTCTCATTGTAGTCACCGATCAGCTTGCGTGCACGGGTATGCCAGCTTGATAGCTTTTCCAAATTTTGCGCTTTGTCCAAGCTCCAAAGTGGAGCCAGATGACGATGCGGGGCGAAGCCCTTTAGCAACTCCCCGCCTACACGTTGAGTAGGTGAATCCGGTAATACGATTCCACTTTCCTGTTCCAATTGTAGCAAGCGATCATACTGGACATCATAGTCTTTGTCATCGACTAGCGGCTCATCGAGCGTATAGTAATGATAGTTATAGTTATTCAGATCAGCGACCAGCTTTTCCATTTCCTTCATCGGGTCCATGGACATCTCTCCCGTTCATGATATGTAAGGCGGCTGTTCGAAAGCAGCCGCCTATCGTGTACTTTGTTGTAACAATCATCTTCCATATGAATAGAAGTGTCTCCTATTGTTGCACCTTTAGAATAACAGTCGTTGATGATGAAATGGTTATTCCACTTTGGTAATCGGGGCAAAGCCAGCTAAGAGACGCTTCAGTCCTACTGGTGCTGGGAAAGCGATCTGTAGCTCCATATCATTGCCACTACCCTTAACTGCTACAATCGTGCCAATTCCCCATTTACCATGCGAAACCTTATCCCCTGCCTGATAGCTGCCATCTCCACTTGGCTGTGGAGTCGCTGCTCCTTTGCCTGTCGTAACGGTAACACCTGATGAAGCAGGCGTGCTACGAGGCACGGCACGTGCAGATGAGCCGCCACCAAACGATGCTGAAGTTTCGCGGCGATTGCCAAAGTTACTTCCTCCGCCACCAAAGCCACGTCCACCACTACCATAGCTACTGCCTGTGCCACCGCGGCGGAAATTATTCGCTGCACCGCGTGTGTCTTCTTTGTACTCTTCTGGAATCTCTTCCAGGAAACGAGATGGTGGATTTGCGGTTGTTCGTCCGAACAGGGTACGCATCTGTGCACAGGATAGGAATAATTGCTTTTCCGCTCGTGTAATACCAACATATGCCAGGCGACGCTCCTCTTCGAGCTCATCATTATCCATAAAGGCACGACTATGTGGGAAGACGCCTTCCTCCATACCGATAATAAATACGGTAGGGAACTCCAACCCTTTCGCACTGTGCATTGTCATCAATACAACAGCATCTTCTTGCTCTTCTGGCTTATCACCCATTGTATCAATATCAGCAATCAGAGCCAGATCAGTCAGGAATGAGATGAGCGACTTATCTTCATTGTTCTTCTCGAACTCCATCGTAACCGACAGGAACTCTTCAATATTCTCGACACGTGCTTTGGACTCAAGCGTATTCTCACGCTGCAGCTCCACACGGTACTCGGACATTTCCAGAATTTTCTCCGTTAGTTCGGTTACCGATAAATAGTCGACCATCTGGTGCAAGGCTGCGATCATATCATAAAACTCAACCATCGCATTGCGTGTACGACCTGCAAAACCAAGATCGTCTACAATCTCCAGTACTTTGAAAATCGAAATGCCACGTTCACCCGCTGCTGCTGCAAGCTTGGCTACGCTCGTATCGCCAATACCGCGTTTTGGTACATTGATAATACGGGTCAGACTAATATCATCATCCGGATTGGACAGCAGACGCAGGTAAGCAAGAATGTCTTTGATCTCTTTGCGATCGTAGAACTTCACACCGCCGACGATCTGGTACGGAATATCCGACTTGATCAGTACTTCCTCTATTACACGAGACTGGGCATTCGTGCGATACAAAATGGCATGATCCTGATAAGGACGCCCGGTTTTGACACTTTTATGAATCTCGGAGGATACGAAGTACGCTTCATCATGCTCGGAATCAGCACGATAGACTTTGATCTTGGCGCCGCCTTCTTTATCCGTCCATAGTTTCTTCGGTTTACGTCCACTGTTGTTACCAATAACTTCATTCGCCGCACCCAAAATATTAGAAGTAGAGCGATAGTTCTGCTCTAGCAAAATCGTTTTCGCTTCAGGATAATCCTGTTCGAAGTTTAGAATATTCGTGATGTCGGCACCGCGCCAGCGATAGATCGACTGGTCACTATCCCCCACGACACAAATATTATGATGCGCATCCGCCATCATTTTACACAGCATGTACTGTGCACGGTTTGTATCCTGATACTCATCGACATGGATATAACGGAATTTCTTTTGATAAAATTCTAGTACCTCTGGCACTTCCTTGAACAGTCGAATCGTTGTCATGATCAGATCATCAAAATCGAGCGAGTTGTTCGCACGCAGACGACGCTGATACATCGTATATACTTTTGCCGTTAAGCCTTCAAAGTAATCGCCGATTTTGCGTTCATATTGCTCTGGTGTGACCAGTTCATTTTTGGCTGCGCTAATCATCGACTGTACCGTTTTAGGTTCAAACTTTTTCGTATCCATATTCAGATCCTTCATGCAGGAACGAATAACTGATAACTGATCGCCCGAATCCAAAATCGAGAAGCTTGATGTAAAGCCGATCCGTTCAATATCTCGGCGCAAAATACGCACGCACATGGAGTGAAAGGTGGATACCCAGATTTCACGTCCATCCGGCCCAACAAGCTGAGATACACGATCCTGCATTTCACGAGCCGCTTTATTCGTAAAGGTAATCGCCAGAATGCCCCACGGTGCTGATTTGCGGGAGTCGATAATATGCGCAATTCGGTGAGTCAGTACGCGCGTCTTACCACTACCTGCACCAGCCATAATGAGAAGCGGCCCATCTGTTGCCAGTGCAGCTTCCTTCTGTCTCGGATTCAGACGGTTGATGGCATCCTTGATGTTAATCATCGTCATTTTTTTGTATTGCCCCTTTCAAATCTAATAAACCTAAAATTATTGAGCTTACATAAGAAAAGTCAGGCTCATGCACAATAAATATGGCGCATATTCCTGCTTGGAATAAATTATAGAGAAGCTAATCAATCAACTGGAGCTACATAGGATATATAAGGATGATATAGGAACGGAATGTTAAATGCTCCTGTAGTGAAATGAGCCTAGGTAAGGTAACTACGCAACAAGCTATGACCTTGACCGCTTCATAGGTTAGATTACGCTCATCGAAAACCTTAGGTTTAATACGGCCAAGGTACTAGAATGATAGGTTCCTATACCTTCACCGCTGCCACTGTCGTCAACGCCTGCTCCAGATCACTATACACAATATTGCCCACAATGACTGTATCACAAACACGAGCTGCCTGACGCGCCGTTTCGACATCAACAATACCACCGCCGTAAAATAACTGCGCTTCATTCACCGCTCTACGCACATCTGCCATCAGCTCCATATCGCCAAAACGACCACTGTACTCCATATACACAATAGGCAGATGTAATAATTGCTCCGCTGCCTGTGCATATGCTACAGCACGATCAGCTTCCAGCTCCGTATTCGCCTTCGTTACGCGCGCTACGGTGGAGTCGGCATTTAATACAATATACCCTTCGGGTACGATCAGCTCCCACGGAATGAGATGGCTGTATTGTTCAATCGCCAGTACATGCTGTCCAATCATCCAGCGGCTATCATCTGTATTCAGCACGAGTGGAATCAAATACAGATCAAATCCGGGAACGACGGCCTCCAGATCCGATACTTCCAGCACGCATGGCAGCTCATAGCGCCGCACACGTGACATTAGATCAACCGTATTATCATACGTCACTCCAGATGATCCACCAATCATAATTGCATCTGTACCCGACATACAAATCTGATCTAAATCGTCGTCCGATATCATTCGATCCGGATCAAGCTTGAATACGTGTCGCCACGCTTTTATCTCGTCTCTCAATGGTATTCCTCCGTCTTTTACACTACCTGCAATTAAGTCTATGATAGGCTGTGTATAGTGTCAATGTTCGTATAGGATGCGAACACGAATTATTTGTGTTTTACACGTTTTGTTGTACAAGATTATGTTATGATGTCATGCTCCCAACATAAAAATGCCCCGCTTGAACAAGCAGGGCATTCGTGCACGCTGAACGATCAGTATGCATTTTTATTAACAAATCCATTACGAATCGTTTTGAAGATGATTTTGATATCGAATAGCAGCGACCAATTTTCAATGTAGAAAATATCGTGGTTGATCCGATCCTCAATCGAGGTATCGCCGCGTAAACCATTACTCTGTGCCCAACCGGTGATACCTGGACGTACATGGTGCTTAACCATGTATTTTGGAATCTCCTCGCGGAACTGTTCGACATAATATGGACGCTCTGGACGGGGGCCGACTACACTCATGTCTCCAATTAATACATTGAAAAACTGAGGCAATTCATCCAGACTTGTCCGGCGAATAAATGAGCCAAATGCTGTTTTGCGCGGATCATTCGCTGTTGTCCAACCTGTATCCATCTGTCCTTCCGGAATCACTCGCATGGAGCGGAACTTGAACATCATAAATGTACGCCGGTTCAGTCCAACTCGCTCCTGCTTGAAAATAATTGGGCCTGGTGAGGTAAGCTTTACCCCAATTGCCACCACAAGCATAATCGGAGACGTGATCGCAATCGCTATGAGCGAGAAGGCAATATCGAATGCACGCTTGAAAATTCGGTTGGCCGCTATATCAAGCGGGATATCACGCACATTAATCATCGGCATTCCTGCAAAATTATCGAAGTATGGTCGTGCTGGCAAGTAATCGAAAAAGTCAGGGATAATCAGCGTCCGTACGCCCGCTTTTTCACATTCTGCAATAATCCATGGATATTTATCATGCGCATCCAGCGGTAAGGCGAGAATGACTTCATCAATCATCATTGACTGTAGCGTCTGCCCAAGCTCATCCAGCTTACCAAGTACAGGCTTATATTTACGTAGCTCCAGATTATCGAATTCCCTGTAATCGTCCAGGAAGCCGACAATGTCATAACCCATCTCTGGATATTGCATTAGATTGTCGTAAAACCGTTTGCCCAGTGAGCCAGCACCTAAGATCAGCACGAATTGCTTGTTAAATCCTTTTTGACGTGCACGCTTCAGGCCAAGCTTAATCACATAGCGATAAGCCATAATAAACAGCAGGTTCAGAATGACAAAAGATAGTAGATAGTAACGCGAAATATTGACTTCTTTGACGAAGAATAAAGCGCCGAGTAATACAAAAATACTAACTGCATGGGTTTGCGAAATTTTAAACAATTCATCCGCAAAACGCTTTTTACGCTTTGGCGAATATAAGCTACTCATTGTACCGATTAATACTGCAATGAACGCATACACTAGACTCCATTGCCAGTACGTCTCAATCGGTAAAGCCCCATAACCTTCAGGAGAGTTATCATACGGAAATATATCAAACTGAAACTTGAGCAACCAGGCAGCCAAAAAGGAAAGCTGAATCATTAAGAAATCCGCTAAAATATATAAACGGGTCAAAAATCGCTGATTTTTGCGGATCACGAATGAACGCTCCTTTCCGTCTCGGCAGCTGGTGCTTTTGCCGAACGTAATAGTTTATTTTGAATAAGGGACATCGCTAGCTTTAGTCCAATACCTGCATATACGGCACCATTGGTAAGAAAAGAGTATTGCTGGCGATAATGCTTCCGATGAAAGAGCCACATCGCCCGGTGAAACTCATAAATGATCTTGACCGGCTTACGCCGACTACTTGCACCCTTATAATGTACAATGAACGTATCGCCACGATAATGAATCTCCCAGCCTGCTTCCTTAATGCGGTAGCACCAGTCAATATCCTCACCATACATAAAAAACTCCTCATCCAGTCCACCAACCTGCTGAATTACCTCACGACGTACTAGCATAAAGGCTCCCACAAGCGAATCCACTTGATAGGAATCATCTGGACTCAAGTAGCCCAGTTGATAACCGTTAAAGCGCGGATTGTTCGGGAACAGCTTCGATAGACCAAACGCATAATAAAAGGAAGCAGACGGCGTTGGAAAGCCTCGTTTACAAGCCTTATCCAGCGAGCCATCTGGCAAAATGATTTTACAGCCTGCTGCCCCTGCGCGCGGTTCGTTGTCCATAAAAGACACCATCGTCTCCAGTGTGTCCGGTTCTACGATGGTGTCGGAGTTGAGCAACAGAGTATAACGCCCCTTTGCAAGCTTCATACCAATATTATTACCTTTAGCAAATCCACCATTATCCGGATTCGCAATAAATATCACATTTGGATACGTCGCCGGAATACGTACCGTCGAATCGTCAGTAGAATGATTATCTACGACGATAATCTCGTACTCGTATTTCGTTTGCCAACGATATACCGAAGCGATGCAATCCAGTGTAAGCTGGCATGTATTATAGTTAAGAATTAGAACACTAACATCCATTTGTAACGCTCCTACCTTGAAATATACGCATGAAATGAAAACAAGCCTATCTCTCGCTTGCTTCATCACTATGTTTATATTTCATACTCAAAATATCGTTGTATAGCTAAATTATATTCATTCTACAGGCATTATAGCATACAACAATGGTGTAAAGTTAATTTGAAGATAATGTAAATCGAGATTTGCTGAATATTTACATCTATGTTCATTAGAACTCTTACATTAGGCGTGCAATACTAAATAAGACTCTTAAACAGTACAAGTATCACAATGTTAAGAATTATCTGCCTGTGCGATGCCATGAGCAATATAATGCAAGGAATCTGAATCCACTTCTTCATGGACTAAAATCAAATATAACCACTTATTATTAAAAAGCGAAAAAGCACGTTTTCCATCCTGGATTGACGATACAATGTGCAGTTGCTCAAATAGCGAAAACGTTGCAACAAGGTTGGTCTTGGCGCGATAAACGCATCGAGCTGAAAAATCATATCTGAATCGTGAAGCTGGCCGCCATAGACACGTTTGAACTCAGATGCCTGCCTAACAAGTAGTTTCTGATGCTTATGTTTACGGTAACTCCGCCACTTTTTCTTCATTTTTTGCACAGCTGTAGCCTCACCGCCGACAGCATTGTTCTCATGCTGACGATAGAAGATAGATGGACTAGGATCAAAATACACATGACCTAAGCTTGATACCACGAGGTAGATCCACCAATCGTGCATTTGTACACATTGTAGATCTGTATTAGAACCTTCATCCAAAACCAGTTCCAGCGTCCGGCGATTAAACGACATTGTAGCGCCTACTGCGATATTTTGAATCAATGCATTGTAGAAAGATGCTTCTTTTGCAAGGTGACCAGGCCATATCGCTGTTGGTTCTAATTGCTGATTCGTTAATTGGGTTGCTGTACAGATCATCGCAGGTGTTATTTCCGAATCGGTCTTGCCCGATTCTAGCTCACGTAGCTTCTGAATCGCTCTATTTGCTTTATCCGACATCCACACATCATCCTGATCACAAAAACAAAAGTAATCCACTTCGCGATCAGCATGCTGCATCAATGCCCAAAAGCTTCGTACCACGCCTACGTTATCTCCATCAATCAATTGAATTTGCTCAGGATATCTATTCTCATACTCTCGAATGATCGCTACTGTACCATCACTTGATCCATCATCGCGGATTAATATGCGGATAGTGGCATATTTTTGTTCGAAAATGCTATCCAATTGTTCACCTATGTATGCTTCTCCATTATAGGTAGATAACAATACCTGTAACGTGTTATTGTGCATTGCATGACTCCGTTCCATAAATTGATGCATAATCGTACGTCCATTATGCCTTCGCCTTTAGCGTATACCTGTATTTTAACAGAAAGCCTGCATAGCTAATAGCTATGCCTCAGCTTCCTCCCATTTAAAATAATACTCATATATATGTGCGCCCAACCACCATATTTAATAAAAAAGTACCCTCTATCCGTAAATAGAAGGTACTTTCGTAAACTACGTATTATTCAGTTACAACGTAAATTCGTCTACACAGATGAGCTCACTCGGTACATTACACTTTTAGCGCATGCTGATATGCTTCCAAAAATGCCGTTAATCCCTCACGCCAGTGACGAATATCTTGAAATCCATTTGTACGAATCGACAGATGCTCCATGACCGAATTCGCTGGACGTGATGCAGGACGCGGAAAGTCTGCTGTTGTGCACGGCTCAAGCTTCGCTACGATCGTAGCATCTAAAACCTGCTGTGCCTGTCTGAAAATCTCCTGTGTGAACTCGTACCATGTACAAGCTCCACTATTGGAAGCATGATAAACTCCATACTTCTCAGTTAGCATCAGCTCAGCGATGAATTCCGCTAGATCAACGGTATACGTAGGAGAGCCTTTTTGATCATGTACGACTTTGAGCTCAGGCTTTTCCTGACCCAGCTTTAGCATCGTCTTAACGAAGTTATTGCCATGTAGTCCGTATACCCAAGATGTCCGCACAATGAAGTAGCGACTGGATAGTGTTTGAGTGAGGACTTCACCAGCACGCTTCGACTTGCCGTATATCCCTTGCGGATCGGTGTTATCGTATTCGTGGTAAGGTTGATCCCCTTTGCCATCAAATACATAATCGGTACTGATATAGACAACCTTTGCACCAATGGATTCAGCGGCGACTGCAATGTTACGGCTACCTGTAGCATTAACAAGGTAAGCACCGTCTACATCGCTTTCGGCTGCATCAACTGCAGTATAGGCTGCACAGTGAACAATCACATCCGGCATAAACTCACGGATCACTTGCTGACACTGCTCCAGATTCGTAATATCCAGTTGGCTACGATTGCATCCAAGCACGTTATGCCCTTTGCGATCCAATACAACTACAGTGTCTATACCGAGCTGACCAGAAGCGCCAGTAACAAGAACTTTCATTACTTTTCACCTAAACGGCTACCATATTGCTGCTGGTAATACGCCTGGTATTCACCAGAAGCGATACGAGTCCACCATTCTTTGTTATCCAGATACCACTGAATCGTAGCTTTAATGCCAGATTCAAAGTTGTGTTTCGGCTTCCAACCGAGCTCTTGCATCGTTTTTGTTGGATCAATACCATAGCGACGATCATGTCCAGGACGGTCTTCCACGTATTTAATTAGAGATTCTGGCTTGCCCAGCTGTTCCAGAATGGTTTTTACGATATGGATATTGGTGCGCTCGTTGTTACCACCAATATTATATACTTCGCCATTTTTACCTTCATGAATAACCAGATCAATCGCACTACAATGATCCTCTACATATAGCCAGTCACGAATATTCAGACCATCACCATACACCGGCAATGCTTCATCTGCCAGTGCACGAGAGATAATGAGTGGAATTAACTTCTCCGGGAACTGGAATGGGCCATAGTTGTTAGAGCAACGCGTAATGTTCACAGGCAGGCCGAATGTTTCATGATAGGCACGAACAAGCAGGTCGCCGCCAGCTTTACTTGCAGAGTAAGGGCTATTCGGTGTCAGAGGTGTTTCTTCTGTGAACAGACCTGTCTCGCCAAGCGAGCCGTACACTTCGTCCGTGGATACCTGTACGAACTTAGTAATATTATGCTTCTTCGCAACATCGAGCAGTACTTGAGTACCGAGTACATTGGTTTTTACAAATACATCTGGTTCGAGAATACTGCGGTCTACGTGAGACTCTGCCGCAAAGTTCACGATCACGTCTACACCTTGAGCCACGAGCTCATCCATTTTCGCAAGATCGCCGATATCCGCTTTAACAAATGTATGGTTCGGATTGCCTTCGATTGCTTTCAGGTTTTCCAGATTGCCTGCATAAGTCAAAGAATCCACATTGATGATCTGGTATTCTGGATGCTCACGCAGCATATACAGTACAAAGTTACTACCGATAAAGCCAGCTCCGCCGGTAACGAGTAATTTCATGAATATTCCTCCTGTAATCAATGAATAAGATTCAGCTTGAATGCTGAACCTTATCCTATCGTTTATTTAAAATGTAAAGCTAAACTTTAAAAGTTCAATTCCGCATCTTGAAGTAAAGGATGTTTCTTATCCTTTTCTGACAGAATGGGCTCTGAGATTGGCCAATCAATTCCAAGCGCAGGGTCATTCCACAAAATTCCACGATCATGTTCTGGAGAATAGTACTGATCTACTTTGTAAGCAACCTGAGTATTCGCAACCAGCGTACAAAAGCCATGTGCGAATCCTTGAGGAACCAGTAGTTGACGTTTATTGTCAGCACTCAGTATAAAGCCCATCCATTGTCCAAATGTATCTGAATCCTTACGAACATCTACAATCACATCATAAATAGCACCAGCAATGACATGAATAATCTTGGTTTGAGCTTTTGGATTCAACTGATAATGAAGTCCTCTCAGTACCCCTGATTCCGCGGAAAGAGAATGATTATCTTGAATAAAGCGATGCTCTATTCCCAGTTCATTCATCACTTGCTCGTTGTAGCTTTCCATAAAAAATCCCCGGTTATCTCCATGAATAATCGGTTCAAGCAGTTTTGCACCTTCTAATTTAAGAGCAGTCGCCTTCATGATTTCCTCCTTACAGTTTGAGCTTTCCAAACTCTTCGCCAAAGACGATGTCTTGTGCCAGCTCATTGGCTCTCGCTAAAGATGCATGAGTTCCTGCATCCGTCCACCAGCCTTGTAAAATATCAAAAGATAATTGTCCACGCTCGATATACGCGTTATTTACATCTGTAATCTCAAGCTCACCACGATCCGATGGCTTCAGTGTTTTAACGATATCAAACACCTGGCTGTCAAACATATAAATCCCCGTTACCGCAAAATCGCTCTTTGGATTTTTTGGTTTTTCTTCAATCGAAACGATGCGTTCTCCTTCAAGCTCGGCAACACCGAAGCGTTGTGGGTCTTGTACCTGTTGCAGCAACAGCTTCGCACCTGCTTTTTGTTCACGGAAGTTTTGTACAAACGGCGCGATATCGTCTGCAAATACGTTATCACCCAGAATAACAACCATCTGATCACCATTAACAAACTGTTCAGCTAGATCGAGTGCCTGCGCAATACCGCCTGCTTCATCCTGAACCTTGTATGTAAATGTGACGCCCATTTCACGACCGCTACCCAGCAGGTTTACCACATCGCCCATATGATCTTTACCCGTTACGATCAAAATATCCTGAATACCGGATTGCTTAAGTTTGTGCACCGAGTGAAAAATCATCGGGTATTTGCCTACTGGCAGAAGATGCTTATTCGTTACTTTTGTTAGTGGAAATAGTCTTGTACCTGTTCCACCCGCCAAAATAATACCTTTCATAATAAAAATCCTCCGTTCATTTATTAAATTGATTTGTTCAAAAACATTTAGAATCACTTATACCGTATGCGTAGAAGTTTTGTAGAAAGCGAATACTTGCTCAACTACACTTCTAACTTTCTCTTCATTCATTTGATAAAACAATGGCAAGCGAATCAATCTTTCACTTTCTAAAGTTGTGTATTGATCTTCCCCAATCATTTTACCATAATGCAAGCCAGCGACAGAACTATGGAGTGGAACGTAATGAAACACTGCACCAATACTATTATCTCTCAAATGTTTTAGCAGTTTTCCGCGTTCTGCGATGTCTTTAACTTTAATATAAAACATATGCGCATTATGTGTACAATTCTGTGGAATGCTACCCAACTCGATTAAACCATCATCATGTAATGTTTTTAAAAGCTTATTGTACAAATTCCATGTTCTCAAACGATCATTATTAATTGTTTCTGCTTCTTCTAATTGTGCATACAGAAATGCTGCATTTAGCTCACTTGGCAAATATGAGGATCCGATATCTACCCAAGAGTATTTATCCACTTGGCCTCTAAAGAATCTTGATCTATCTGTACCTTTTTCACGTATAATTTCAGCACGTTCAATCAGAGCAGGATCATTAATTAATAGCGCTCCGCCCTCGCCACAGTTGTAGTTTTTAGTTTCGTGGAAACTGTAGCAGCCTAGATGTCCGATTGTGCCAAGATATTGGTCATTATATTTACTCATGACCCCTTGAGCTGCATCTTCTACAACTTTGATATTATATTTATCAGCTATAGACATAATTTTATCCATTTCGCAAGAAATCCCTGCATAGTGTACGACTACAATCGCTTTTGTTTTGTCAGTAATTGCTGCTTCAATCAAGTTTTCATCCATATTCATAGTATCTGGACGGATATCAACAAATATAGCTTTAGCACCTCTCAAAACGAATGCATTTGCCGTTGAAACAAAAGTATAAGAAGGAAGAATCACTTCATCACCTTCTTTGAGGTCAAGTAAAATAGCAGCCATTTCCAAAGCATGTGTACATGATGTAGTTAATAGAACTTTTTTCGCTTCAAATTTCTCTTCAAACCATTGATTACATTGTTTTGTAAAGTGGCCATCACCCGATAAGTGTCCTCTTTTAGCTGCTTCAGCAATATAAATATGTTCTTTTCCTGTAACAGCAGGAATATTAAAAGGTATCATATTCATTTCCCCCTAATTAGAATCTAACCTAAACATAATCATACCTAATAATTATACAAGATATGTTTCTTACTTTTTCCAATAATACCAAAGTTGCATATTCTCAACTAAAAATCCATTTTTTATATACAAATTCTGCGCGCCAATATTTTTGCCTTGTGTGGAGACTTTAAGCTCAGTTATACCTTTTTGGTGTAACAAGTAGTGCACAGCACTAATTAATGTAGATGCGATTCCTTTATTTCTAAAATGATCTGAAACACCAATTAAACCGATTTGAGCAGATCTTTGATCGATTAACTCTTTAACAGTAATAAAACCACATACAGTCTCATTTTGCTTACAAATAAGACAATAGTCATCAAACTGTCCTTTGATAGATTTCTCCACCCATGTTTGATATAGTCTACTTACTTTATCTTTACCGAAAACATCTAATGCAGCATAATACCTGCTATGAGAGAACATATCATTTGCTATCTCAGTAATTTTCAAAGTATCCATAGGCTCAGCAAAAACAATTCTTTCGTCTATTCTTTTGTTAGAATCAATTTTAGTGTAAAAGTTGATCTTGAGGTCTGCAAAATTAAACGAGTTCTGTTCTAGAAAATTAATCTTCTCTAATTCATTGATTTCAACTTTAGCTTGGATTAGATCAACATTATTGACTCCGATGAACTCTTCAAGACCAACATAATCCTCGTCTTTTTCCAAATCAATATGAGCGATTTTTTTTCCGAAAAATTGAGAGTCCCAATCAAGCAATCTCATTAAAATCCTCCTATATTAGATGCTGAATATTTTCTTGCCAATTTGAATTATATTCTTTCCTAAAAGTAAAAATAAAGAAAGTCAAACTCAATCTCCAATTAGATACACTCCAATTTTAAAAGCTAAGATTATATACAACCACACCTATAACTATAACTAATGTACCTACCATTTTCCGATATGAAAATGATTCTTTCAAAAAATAAATAGCCATAAAATAAGAAATCAAATAATTGCAAGATAAAATGATAGTAAATTGCTTTAAATCAATATACTTTAATAGGAATACATTTACTACTGTAATGGCTAAAAACAAAGAATAGCCTGTAAAAGTGTATTTATTTAAAAAGGATAGAAAGATATTCTGCTGACTTACAGAGCCTGCACCTTTTTTCAACAGTATTTGTGAATAACTATTCATAAGCACGAGGAGTATCATTACAATATAGATCATGTTATTAGTTTAGCTGGAAAACCAATAATTATAATTCCCAATAAAATAATTAAAGATCCCAGTACCTCATTTATTTTGATATCATTATTAAAAACCAAAAAATCTAAAACTAACAACACAATATTCACTATAGTCATCAGAGGGTATACATCAGATACAGAATGATATTGTAATACTTTTTGCCAAAAAAAAGCTTGTATTACTAACATCAAAATCGAAAGAATATAAAATCCATTAAGAATTAACGAGAATATATCATGTGTGGTAGTAGAAGCTATTTTTGAGAATAAGATGGAGAGGGCCTGACACATAATACATAAAAAAATAATAACCGCATTTCTAAAATAAGGCTCTTTAGCTGCAAATGGCATGATTTCACTCCCTATTCATGCTTATAACAATAATAAAGTAATCATTTATCAATAGGAATAACCAAACATAATTCTTATTAAATAATAAGATCCTGACATTAAATGTAACGAAATAATAATATTAACAAGTCCAATTTTCCAACCTGTCGAAGTTTCTTTTCTCCAATGAATCCACTCTATAACAGAAAATAAAAATACAATAGAAATAAAAATTTGCAAACCCCATACAAAATTGCCATCTCCAAAACGTTGTCCGCCTTCGGCTAACAATATAAATTGAACGTAAGCAATAATTAAACCAATCCAACTACATAGTAAGTATTTACTATTCCATACTTGACGATATCTAAATATTAAGATTGTCAAAGGAAATGCAGTTCCTAATAAAAATGAGAAAAGTGGAGAAGGAGTCCACAAGTTCCATACACCAAAAGGATCAATAACTACAGAGCTTTTCGTTGTCGTATCATAAGTTTGGAAATATTGATACGCTAATATAAAAATTGTAGGTACAATCACTCCTATGGAAATCAACCACTTTTTCAAATTAGACTTTTTCAAAAGCAAGTAGATTGGAATCGTGAATAAAAAAGCAAGAATAAAATTAGGTTTGGAAATTACACTTAAAGTTAGTACGATTGTAGCCAACCAAAATAGTTTTTTATTTTGGTTATCTAGTAATTGTATAAATAAAATAAGGGCTAAATAGGCAAACGGTTTTACAATAATCAATGTTGGATTATGATAAATGTTAGATGAAGCCTGCCCCAAATATAATTGATTAAAAAATGGAATATAAATAGCAGTAACTAACATAAGCATACCTGTATATGAAAGTGCATGTTCAGTTTCTTTTTCCAAAACTTTAAAAATAATATAAGCAATCCAAGTTGCAAAAATGGATAATACACAAACAGCAGCCTGCTTAAAATCTAAGGGAGATAAAATTTCTAAAAGTTTAGAAATGAAATAAAACCCTGGATGTGCAATGTAACCTTTTCCTTCAAAAAATTGTGTGGCTATATCCATATGAACCAGCAAATCAGAATGAAAACCTTCCATTGAGCGGTACATCTGGCTGAAAAAAATATAAAAATAAATAGAGAATATACCCACAAAAAATAAATTCTTTTTCAAAGATTTTACTCCTATTCTCTTAAAGATTGTGATCCACCGATTATCTCTTTAATAATATAAATCGGTCTTTTCTTTGTTTCATCAAATATACGACTAATATACATACCTAACATGCCTAAAATCGAAATTATAATTCCTCCTATTAACCAAACAGAAGCGATTAAACTTGACCAACCTTGAATGCTGGTATCTCCTATAAGAGCTCGAACGACAATATAAGCTGCATACAAAAATGCAAGTAACGAAATTGCAAAACCTATTTTAACGGTCAAACGTAATGGTTTATCCGAGAATGAAATAATTGTATTCATGGAGAGATGAATGAGCTTACGAAGTGAATAACCTGATTTCCCCGATTCTCTTGATCCATGTTCAATATCAACTGTGGCAGCACGGAATCCAACCCACTTAATCATGATGGGAAAAAACCGAAGATTCTCTCTCATGGATACAATGACATCAATTACATTTCGATGATATATCCCAAAATTAGCAATTGTTGTGTCTTGTCTTGTTTCAGTCAAATAACTAAAAAATTTATAAAATATACTAGAAGATAATCGTTTAAAAAAACCATCTTGTCGGTTCACGCGTCTGCCTTGAACAACATCATATCCTTCTAAAGCTTTGCTTAACATGGGTATGATCTGCTCGGGTTTATCCTGCAAATCACCATCCATAACAACAACCCATTCATAGCAACTTTGATCTAGTCCTGCTGTAATCGCATAATGCTGTCCGAAATTCCGTGCGAAATTGATTCCAATTACCCTTTTATCACGTTCTACAATAGTTTGGATAACTGACCATGAATCATCTGGACTGCAGTCATTCACAAAAATAATTTCAAATTCATCTGTTAGCGACGTTAACGTCACAACTAGTCGTTTGTACAGTTCTGTAATAAATACTTCATTTCTGTAGATCGGAATGATAACAGATATGCTCTTCACACGATTAATATTTTTGTTCATTATTCCTCTATTTCTCCTTTACGTTCAACCGTCATTTGGGGAATCGTTTTTCTTTGTCTCATATAAACCCCTATAGCAATCAATATGCTGCACAGAGTAACAATCATTCCTGTATATAAATACGGGGGAACATATTTCATTTCAATTTGCTGCACACCCGCTTGTAAAGGTAGCGCTGTAAAACCAATATTAGCTTGAATAGCTTCAATTGGCTTTCCATTCACACTAAAATGCCAACCCTGCTCCCATGGAATGGAAAGATACACCAGTCCGTTTTTTTTCATATCGATAGTGCTTGTGAATTTATCCCCTGAAACTTGATGCATGTCCACGTTGGTCTGACGTAAAGTCTGTAATTTCTTCTGATCCGCTTTTGCATTCCCAATTTCGGTGAAAGTAACATTGGTCAACGTGTAATCTCCAACAACATTTCCAATATCCATTCTTACATATTTAAAAGTAATTTGATCAAGTGGTACATTGTATTCATGAGTCCCCGTCTCAATCGGGAATGTCACAGATTTCTCTTCAGAAAACTCATCTTTATTTTCTGACCAAAAGATTTGTCCAGTCGTAGCCGTACTGCTATTAATAGTAAATGATACATTTACTTGAGCCTGCGTTTTGTTGAAAGGAATTATCAACTGCGGATCTGTACCAGTCGAATGCATAACCACTTGAGATGGGAATTTATTTTTTGTTACATCTATTCCTTCAAATTCAACTTTATTAATTGATGTTAACACATTGCTATGAACTCTATTATTATCTAACCATTTATTCAAATTCATTTCAGAAAGTCCATATTGCTTGGCTACATCCATATCTTTTTTGTTTATAACCATCGCTTGCAATAACATCTGTTGTTTTTGTTCAGGGGTCAATAATCCAAATTTGATTTCATCAATCATTTGATTATATTGATATCCAAAGGTTAAATAATTAGTGTTCTCATAAATGTACGTATCTCCCACTTGTTTTAAAAATTTGTACCCAAGCGGGATCCCTGTCTGATCTTTAGAAAGAATGTATTTAACACCAAAAAGACTTTGCAAAGTATAGCTTGTATCGAATCCATTAATGAAGTTAATATAAGAACTCCCATTAGACTCCATAGCAAACGGAATTTTCATTGTTTGCAGAAATTTAATATAGGAAGCAGAATTTAAAGATGTGTACGCCTTTAACCCGTTATAATGTTGGAATACTGAATCATTCAAAAAGACTGAATTGTATTTTTTCTGGATACGATATAATGTCGGGTCTACACTATTTAAATAATTTACCGCTTCTGTCGTTCCATCAAAATAGTATTGCCCAGCTTCAACACTCGACTTCTGTAATCGTACTCTATCATTTTCGGTAGCATAAGAGGAGAAAAACACATCTACAATGACGAGAATCAACATGCAATTTTTCAACGTTTCTATGCTCATTTTATTTCTGAATAATAACAATAAACTATAACAAGCTAGTACTATCCAAGAAAACACTAACACTTTGATTGTTGTCACAATATACAATTGTTCCCATAACAGTTTAAAAGCAGCGATCAATATACTAATTACTAAAGCTACTGTAATCCCAATAAAAGTACCAATCAAAACTTTATTGTTGATTTTTAAGTTTTCTATATCCAAAGACTGATGAGCCACAAATAGAATAAACAAAATAATAATAAAGCTCCATCTATACGAAGTTCCGCTAAATCCATTCAAAGCATTCACTAAAAATGGCGAGACTGTACAAAATGCAAGAAACAAGCCAACTATTGTAGTCAGATATCTATTTTTCTTCGAAAAGGAAGTCCAATATTGGCTAAAAACTAAAAGAGATAGTAACCCGCAATATAAGATAATAAGTTCATAATAATTTTGAGTACCATAATAACGATTGGCGGTACCTAGCGCATCATTGGAAAACAACCTCAAAAACATAGCTATACTATCTTGCCAATTTAAACTACTAAAAAGTGGGGTGTTAAAATGACCATTTCCTATTCTTGGATTAGCAAATACATAATGAAGTGACGGTAAGAATAGAACAGCTCCAAATCCAATCCCCAAAATATAATAAGCAAAAAATTTACTTATATATATGATACTTTTTTTCCAACTAAAAGAATGCAACATAAAGAAGCGCAAAATAATGTATAAGCCTAAATAGAAACTGAGCATATACAGCATATAGTAGCTGTTAACAATAGCTACTCCGATTGCGATGGAGAACCATAGCCATTTATTACTTTTCAAACCTCTTTCTAAAGTGTATAAAATGAAAGCAATATATACTGAAAATGTAGCAAACTGATAATGTTGCCCCCACAAAATAAAGAAGCCATTAAAAGCATAGAAAATAGCAAATAACATATTGGTAAACCCTTGCTGGGGCTTTAATAATGTCAAATACTTTTGGAAAAATAGTCCTGCGACAATGATTTTGATAATCGCAATATAAACCAAACCGTAAGGGAGAGTGTACTTATTGAAAAATAATAGCAACAGATTAAAAGGATCAAATAATAGCATATTTACAGCAAAGATACTATTTCCGGTCCCCATTTCAAAACTCCAAAAAGAAAAATTTCTATTATGTAGCATATCGGTCAAAAAACTCAAATATGGCCAATATTGATTGAAAGAATCGCCACCTATGTCTACAAATATATATAAATTTTCCCCAAAAATATAATCAAAAAACAGAAAAAATGAGATGGCTATCAAAATAAATACCAATTGAACTGAACGATTCCGAGAGAAACTTTCCCAAGACATTGATTGTAATCCTCCCCTTATTGCTTGAACACATTAAATTAATTAATAAATGACTCATTACATCCAACTTTGTAGTTTTAATACCTTTGATCTGAAACAACTCAACTACCATATCACACTTTTGATTCATAGTTAATATCTATATTTGAATGGATAGGCGATATGGTAGTCGATATCTACAGATTACAAGTTAGACTCTTTTTCTTCTCAATTGCAAAATTATACGGATACATTTCTTACCCATATTAAGTAGCCAGTTGTTTTCAGTTCTTAACTTATTAAGGACCTTCCAACCAATTGAATTACGCATACTATTTAATTCTTGTTCTAATGCATAAATTTGATTGTCATAATCCCCTAAAGCGAGATTATGATCTAACGGCATATAATACTTTATCGCCTTGATTATATCTTTATTGTTAAAAGAAGATTGGCTCGATTCCGTTACGTTTCGAGATACCCTCTCATTGTATAGTTCAATATATTGCTGCGCCATTTCTTTTTTAGTTTTGAACTTATACTCTTTAATGTTTTGTCTTATGGTATTCCATTCTGATACATCACTTTCCATAACTTGATTAAGCTTAGTAACAATATCCTGCATATCAACAGAGTCCGTGACCCATCCTCCAGCCACTTCAGTTACACGTTCTTTTAATGCCCCCATTGGAGTTACCAAAACAGGAATTCCGTGTAACCAGGTCTCCGACAATGTGTACGAGAATGTTTCAGGCCATGGTGAAAGAAGGCATACTAGATCAAGCTCTACACTCTCCAGAATGCTTGCAAGTTCTTCTCGTTTGTATTCTCCATACTTAACAACATTGCCTTGATTAAGCAAGTTGAGCTTCTGATCTCCCAACCCACCGATCAGGTGCCATCTCACATTATTTTTTTTATATTTGGTGATCAACTCATAAATGAGATTGCTGCCTTTATTAGGAGCTAAACCTCCCAAAAAGCCAATGTTCCACTCTTTGATCTCTTTCTTTTCTGGCCTCGTATAAGGGATTCTAGAACCTGTTAAATTGCTTTCCATTGTAACACCATGAGGAATAGCAGAAATTTTACCATTCATGTTTGGGTAATGTTGTTGGAAGAATTGTTGTGTGAAAGTACAAGGCGTAATAAAAAAGTCTACGGTTGTAATTAACTCCTCTACTTGTTGACGCCATTTTTTTATAAATTCCGTATTGAATCCATACATTCTGCGCAAGGATTCGTTTATTTTTTGATTAGCTATTTCATCACTATTATCATTTTTATAAATATATTCATTATTCTCGTCTAATAAGTTCACTCCAGGAGTGAATAAATAGTAATCATGTAACGTAAATAGAACAGGAATATTATTTTGACGAGCAACATGTGGAATATCAAAAGAATGTCGGATAAGATGATGAATATGAACCATAGAGATATCAAAAGTCCCCATGATTTTCTCTATAATTTCGCTATACTGTTGATGGTGGAAGTGTTGAATGGAGATTGGGTCGTTAAATGGAAAGTGATATTTAGCAACAAATTCACCTTCTAAGTATTGTTTTATCACAATTTCCTTACCGTTTGTTACGAGTACAAACGCGTAGTAATCTTTTAATTCAGTTACAATATCTTTTACATGGTATTCCGTACCACCAATTGGTTGGGTATAGCTTTCATCGAAGAAATTATGCAGTACATATAATACATTGCCTTTAACTTTATATTGATTATGGAAATGTGGAAGTCTTAAATCCACATTATCATGTATAGGTTTGAGTGGATTCCTAACGATAAAATCGTGTACGGTTTTATTATAGTAAGGATAACGTTCATTCAGTATCTTGAGGTTCTTGTTTAGTAAGTTCAGCTTTTCGCCTTGAAAAGACATAGACCCTTTATGATAAATAAATGTATGATCATCAAGAATATTACGGTAGCCATGCTCCATCACTCTGCAGCAAAAATCATTTTCTTCTGCGTACCCTTTACCGAAAGTTTCTGCATCAAATAGACCAATTTCTTCAATAATATGACGCTTGATATACATGCAAAAACCTACCGCAGTAGGAATTTCCGGATATAAATTCAATGAAATTTTCTCTATAAAATACGCAAATGAATCTACAGTATATCCCTCCGGAATGGGATTATCTTCTAAAAAAGTAGGCACAGAACAGATACTTCCATTGTTTGTCAAAGGAGTCACTGTAGCCGTTGAAGAGTCAAGGTAAGCCACCTTTTTAAGCTTTTCTAACCAGCCTTTTGTGACTACTGTATCACTATTCAAAAGTAAGACATCATGATTTGAATACGCCATGCCTCGATTTACTGTTCCGACAAAGCCTAGATTCTCTTCATTATTTAATATGATCATATTTTGATAAGAAACGATCGTATTTAAATACTCATTTACGCGAGGATCTGGACTTTTATCGTTAATAATAATAATTCGATTGTATTCAATTTCTGTGTATTTATACAACGAATCTACGCATTCTTTTAATTCATCTGGAGCATTATACACAGGAATGATAATATCGCATTTCAACATTTTGATTCACCTATCTGTTTTTTTATTTTAATTTAAACATTTTCTGTATATTATGGATCAATTTGGTTGTCAACGTTCCTTTTTTAAACTCAAAACTTTGAAGTCTTTGTTGTAGTTCATTAATCTGCTTATCTTTTTCTTCAATAGTTTGATGGCATGTTTGAATATAATTTTGGTTTTCCAAAAGTTGATTATCTTTCTCTTGTATTACCTCATGACAATGAGCAATATACTTTTCATTAGATTTTAAATCTGCATCTTTACCTTCAATGACTGTATGACAATGTTCGATGTAGTTCTTATTTTCTTCTAATTGCTGATCTTTTTCTTCAATTGCATAGTGGTACTCATTTAATAGTCCTACATTTTTCTTATATTCTTTCATCAACTGTGCATAATTTAGTTTTTGTTCATAATGCTCAGAAGTGAATGTGATTTCTTGTTCATTTATAAGACTCAGACATACATTTAATAATTTTCCTGTTTGCTTAACAAAGTCTTGATTTAAAATGGTTGTCTCTTCCACTTGCAGTTGCAGATTACTCAATAAAAACAAGCTCATATACTCAAAAAATAGTTTCTCATCATAATTTCCAACTGTCTTCGTAAAGAAATTTTCTACTATTTTTTGAGTGACTTTATTTCCTTTAAAAAACTCATAAAAAGTTGCTTCTGCAGATTTTGCATTAAAAAGATTTAATTCATATAATGCGTAGTAGTAATAAAATGTATACCGAAAAGGATCAATAAATGAATGTACAGAAACACCGCTGAACTCAAAATCAATAATGTTATACTCTCCATTGTGAACAATAATGTTAGATGGAGTAAAGTCAAAATGAGTAAATTGCGGTGACTGATCTTTGTTTAAATAATCCTTAATGATTCGATCTAAAAACTGCTGTTGCTGCTCATTAGTATCTAATAGCTTATATAGAACTGAACGATTTTGTTCAAATGCATTAGAAACATAATCATTCGGTGTAGTAGTGTCTCGTATTTGCACATCATCCAAACGACGATATGCAGTAGCCGTATTGTCAAAATCTTTTGAAATTTGTTCAATCACTTCATTGACTGATTCAATAGAAAGAGAGTTAACTGTTTTTTGCAAATTCACTTTTAATGTTTTTCCAGCCACATAACTCTCAAAAGCAACCGTTCTGCCATTAATCATTTCTATTCCGTAAGAAATAGGTGACATATTCATAGGTTGCATCTGTTTCAAAAATTCGGTTTCTAATGAAACCCGATCAAACTCCGAATTTTTCACTCGCATATACTTTGCTACGATCGAAGGAGCTTCTTCTTCATTTTTAAATACAAGTACGGTACATTTCGTTTTATTAATCTTCTTTCCTTGAGGATTAGATAGCAATAAAGTTTGAATACTTTCAGGCTCTATGTCAAAAAAATTATGCCAATTCGTTTGAATGTATTTTTTTATTTGTGGAATCACAAAGCGCCACCTTCTTTCTGAGCAAAAATACTATACGAAGCTGGGAACGGTGATACATCACTTTCTTCAAGCATTAAGCGTTCTAAATCATTTACGCGTTCAGTGATGGAATCGTTAGTTGTAGTATACCGTGTTTGTTCATTCAAGTAGAGAGCCACATTTTTTTCATTGAGATTGTGAATAGATTCAATTCTTTTATAGTCTGGTTTAGGATAGTAAAATTCGATCTGTCCGAATCCAGTTTGAGTTAACATTTGTTGATACCCAGCTTTGGAGTACGTATATGTCGTGTAGGGAGACTGATTGTGCTTTTCGCTCAACCGACTTGCTTCTTCTCGTTCCAGGTAGCTTATATATTTAATCTGCGTATGATCGTCTGGTTCTCCCATAACATATTTCAATCCCATTGCATTTTCGATCCCAATATATAAATATCCACCTGGTTTTAATAATTGGTACGCAATTTTTAATGCTTTTACTTGTTTAGCATGAGGGTCTTCCGTTCCTACACCTACCCACTCAAGTACTCCATTGAAGGAAACAAGATCGAACTGATGTTCTTGAAAAGGATGTTTAAATATATCTGCATGAACAATATCCACATTACTGATCTGTTCTTGTTCCGCTCGTATCGACAGAAATTTCAATCTATCTAATGTTCCATCCAGTGCCACCACATGTTTAATATTACGAGCAAGCGGCATCGTAATTGTTCCCCAGCCTGCGCCGATGTCTAAAGCAATCGAATTTTCATCCAAAGGCAAATAGTACTGCCAGTCTGCTCTCGTCTCATCACTAATAATATTGATCAAAAATTGATTATCTGCAAAATTTTGAATAAGTGAGTTTTTCCAGCCTGATTCTTTGGCACTGTTAATTAACTTCTCCATACGTTCATGGCCTAAATCCGAATAATAGTGGTGACTTTCCGAGCAAAGTAATACGCCATCTTCAAAATTGTATGTCTCGTATACTTCTTTTTTATCATGTAAAGGTGTAGACATATCTTCAATTGAACGAAATTTAATCTCCATTACTCTCCCACCTTAACTGTAATATTTACGTTCGGATCTACGAGACCTGTTGATTTTTTCGTTTCGGCTACTTTAAAACTCAGCACATCATATCTTCGATCTAAAACGATAATATTATCGTCTACCATTTCAATAAATCCTAATGAAACTACATAATCGCCCGCATTCAGAGAAATATTTTGAACAAACATAATCTCTAGAATATCATTCGCTAATTTATTTTCAATATCATATCCTTCAAACATGGTGTTAGTTCCTGTAACTTCAACACCTGATACGGTTTTGATCGTATATGCAGCTAATGAAGAAGGCGTATCTTTGTAATAGTTAAGTTTTAGTTTAATAGTGATTTGCTCGCCATGTCTGAAAATTCTCGATCTGTTATCATTTTCACCATATACTTCAAAGGAAATGATTTTACCTTCTCCATTTCCATATCTAAACTCTGTAGAAGATTGTTCTGTTTTCTCAAGAATTGCATTTTTGTTGATCTCGTCTGTCAGTTCTTTTGCATCACTGGCATCAAGTGTTTCTTGCGTACCTTTACTTTCAGCTTCTGCAATGATTTTCGTGTATACATTAATAACGTGATTAGGATGCCCTTGCTCAATTAAATCACCCTTATAAATTAAAACTGCTTCATCACAAAATTGTTTCACTAATCCTAAACTATGTGTTACAAATAAAATAGTAACGCCTTTTTCTTTCAGTTCTTCAAATTTTCTAAAGCATTTTCTTTGGAAACTTTCATCCCCTACAGCTAACGCTTCATCTACAATTAAAATTTCTGGATCAACATTTATAGCCACAGCAAATGCTAGTCTTACATACATACCACTACTATATGTTTTGACCGAACGATCAATGAACTCGCCAATTTGCGCGAATTCGATAATTTCATCTATCTTTAGATCAATCTCCTTTTTCTCTACTCCTAGAATAGAAGCATAAAGGTAGATATTTTCTCTTCCCGTATAATCCGGATTGAACCCCGCTCCTAGTTCGAGAAGGGCAGAGATACGTCCTGTAACTTGTACGTTCCCTTCTGTTGGTCGAAGAATGCCCGTTATGATTTGAAGTAACGTACTCTTACCTGAACCATTAGGACCTACAATTCCATAAGCCAAACCTTTCTTTACGTTAAATGAAATATTTTTAAGAGCTCGGATCTCCTGATACATATGACGTCCAAAGTTAAACATTTCGATTAAACGGTGATATGGCTTGGCATATACCTTATAAGTCTTAGATATATTATCAATTTCAATTGCATTTGAATTATTCATAGTACATCCACAAATCCTTTTTTCGTTTTTTGGAAAATATATTGTCCTAGCAAAAATACGATAATTGCAAAAGAATATAGATAGATAAGAGAAGATTTATCAATTAATTGTACTTTAAATAAACTATCTCTCATTCCTTCCACTACATGAACCATTGGATTTATATAGAACCACTTTTGGAATCTTTCCGGTACTACACTAATGGGATAAATAATGGTACTGGCAAAAAATATGATATTCAGCAAGACACTAACAATCTGTCCCAAATCTCTAAAATAAACATTCAAACTTGCACATAACCAGCTTAATCCCAGAACGAGCATAATTAGCGGAACAATATATATGAATATATACATAATAGAAAGTGGTGCAATATATCCTCCAGTAATATAAATACCGGTAACTAAAATCACAAATCCAATGATGTAATTTACTGCATTAGAAATAATTAATGAAACTGGAAGAATTTCAGAAGGAAAGATTGTCTTTTTTATTAAATTGGCATTATCCAATACCATAGAAGTCGAACGACTTAAAGTTTCAGCAAAAAATGTCCATGGTAATAGCCCAGCATATAACCATAGTGTAAAGTTGGTAGTTCCCAATTCAGATCCAATTCTCATATTGAGCATCCATGAATAGACTAGAGAATATACCGCAAGTGTCGTTAATGGATGAATAATAGACCAAATAAAACCCATTGCTGATTCAGCATATCTACTTTTTAAATCTTTTACTGCAAAATTCTTTATAAGATACCGATTAGCCAATATACTTTTTAAAGTTGTTCTAAAATACATAGGTCTACCTCTTTCTCAACATTGATCGTGATCATTCACATTCACCACTCTAAAATACCTTAGACGATTTCTCCATAGCCATATGATGCTTTCATGGAACTGGTTATATAAGATATCCTATGCTAAAATGTGCTAGTATCCCTTACGTAAAGGAGTTTAAAGAGTGGCTAATCCAGTATACGGCAAACAGTTTAAAGCGTCCACCGAGGACGGAAAACGAAATGGCATGTTCTGGGTCGTTAACATCTGTCTTATTTTATTTCTGTTATGGACCCCATTTCAAATTGCATTGTTTAATGGTTTGAGTTTTACGTTTGAAAAAGCAATCTTCTGGGCGGTGTTAATGTCCGGTGTGATTGTTATTTTAGGACTGATTTATTTTTACAAGCAGGTGAAATTAGATGACCAGCGGGATATGATCGCGTTGCTGATCATTTTGCTACCCATCTCGTACATGATTTCTATGTTTGGTGCCGCCTCTTGGCATTATGCCGTAAATATGGTGCTAATTCAATGGATGTATGCATTTATTTTCATTATAGGCGCATATATGCTGCGAGATCGTCTGTCTAACAAGGCGATTCAAATGACGATTATGGGCTCTGCTTACCTTATTATTATGTTTGGCTTTATCAACTGGTTCGGACAAGCTCCACTGGGTGGTAAAATCGTAGGCTGGTTTGCATCAGGAGTTCAAAACGGAGTGTATACCGATGCGATTATGAGTGACTCCAACGGCTGGCGTCTGACTTCGGTGTTCCAGTATGCGAATACATATGCAGCCTTCCTGATGGCGATGCTATTTGCGGGCTTGTTCAATGTTAGCCGCTTGAAAAAATGGTATGATCATCTGCTGCATGGCTTTATGCTCGTGCCGATCATTCTGTCACTGATCTTGACGCTGTCTCGTGGTGGTCTGGTTGTACTTCCATTTGTATTGTTAGTACTGCTGCTTATGCTTCGTCCAGCACAGCAAATTTTGTGGATCTTGTATATGGTCATTGCTGGCGCAGCTTCGGCTATTATTTTGAATCCGGTCACCAATATCGGTCTGCAAATGATTGCCAAGTATGATGGCGTAACGGCTGCGAAAGGCTGGGCTTATGTGCTGCTCACTTCTCTCGTTGTCGGTCTGATTGCGATGGTGATTGGACGCTTTGTAGCTCCAAAGCTAGAAGGCAAAACTGAAGGCTGGGGCGCACGTCGTTTTGCAAGTGTATGGTTACCGATTGGTTCAGCGGTACTTGGCGGTGTGATTTTACTGCTGCTGATCGCTACGAATCTGCGTAATCTGCTACCTGCGAATATCCGGGTGCGTTTTGAAAATATCAACTTCCAACAAAGTAGTGTATTGGAGCGTTTCACCTTTTACCGTGATGCTCTGAAGCTGTTCCGTGATTATCCGTTCTTTGGCGGTGGTGGTGGCGCATGGGGTGCTTCCTTTGAAGCGTACCAGAACAACCCTTATGTCAGCCGTCAGGTCCACAACTTCTTCTTCCAGTATCTTGTTGAGGTTGGAGCGATTGGATTCATCATTTTCATTCTGTTTATTGGATTCATTTTCTACAAATATATTCGTGGTTATATCAAATCGGAACGAAAAGCACGTGAGGGACATTTCCTGTACTTCATCATCGCTGTCTCGATTCTGATGCACAGCTTGCTCGACTTTAACTTAAGCTATGCTTATATGGGTATTCTGGTCTTCCTCAGTCTTGGAGGCATGACCGCTGCTATGGATGCACAGCCATTGAAATATCTGAAGCTCAAAGCAGGCGTGATCCGTGGTATCTATATTTCGCTGATTGGCTTAGCGGCTATACTCGTTTCCTTCACATCTCTGCGCTTCTCACAAGCAGCTGGCGATGTGGTGAAGGTAACCGAACTGACTAGCAACAAAACTGCGACATATGAGCAATATCGCAAGCTACTGGATGATACATTATCAATCCGTAGTACGTATCCAGAAGCAGTCGTATACTTGAGTTCCCTGCTCACGCAAGGATATCAGCAAACGAAAAACGAACAATTCTATAATGAAGATCTGGCTTTACTCAATAAAGCTCATGAACAAGAGCCTTTCAACAAAGAAATTGTGAAGCAAATGATTACGCTATATCAAATCCATAATGAAGGCGATAAAGCGTTCGACTTGCTTGTAAACAGTATCCCGAAATATAAATGGGATATTAGCTGGTATGAAGGTGTTCTCACGCAAGCTTATATTATGGGTAACCAGGCGTACCAGAACAAAGATACGGCTGCTGAGCAGAAGTATTTCCAAACGGGTCTGAACACGTATCAACAAGTCCTTGATGGCATTCAGTATCTGACGACATTGCCGGAAGGTCAGCTACAAGGTCGTGAATTTGACGTTACACCGAAGATTGCACTCAGCGTAGGCGAAATCTACTTGATGCAAGGTGAAAATGCGAAAGCGGTCGATGTACTGAAAAAAGGTGTGCGTGATGATCTGAGTGACGCAACGAATAAACAGGCAGCAATCTACTACCTGGCTGCGCTGAAAAAAGAGAAACAAAATGATCAGGCGGTATATGATAAAGTTATTGCAGCTGATCCAAAAGCGAAAGAACAGATTGATCAAATTGCAAGTCAGCAGTATACAACTGCGAAATAAAATCAATTGCTGTTCGTTAATTAGACGAATGTAATAACTGTTTTGTAATTACAAAAAGAGGCTTCTCCATTGATTAAGGAGAAGCCTCTTTTATGTCGTTATCGACAATTATTGTAGTGGCGCTCGAAGTAAGACGTACTTATTTGGTGTGAGTTATTTGGTCTACGCTATGATGCAATACAAATACACCATCTTCTTTTTGTAATCATTAAGAAGATGGTGTATTCAACATTAATAATTATATTGTATAGAAAGAAAGTTTAAATCGTTGTCCTCAGGCTTCTTCAGTGCTAGTTATTTTTTATCCTCTTGTGCAATGACTTCGCGCAAGTATGTCAGTGTCGAGTCGCGTAGTTCGGGGTGTTTTAGCGCATAATGAATCGTTGTCTCGATAAATCCACTCTTTTCCCCTACATCATGACGCAGTCCTTCAAACTGATACGCCATAATATCTTGAGATTGTCCGAGCTTCGAGATCGCATCTGTTAGCTGAATCTCTCCCCCCGCTCCAGCATCCTGGTTACCCAGAATATCGAAGATTTCCGGCGTAAGAATATAGCGACCCATGATCGCCAGGTTCGATGGTGCATCTTCGCGTGGCGGCTTCTCTACCAGACCGGTCGCTTTGTACAGACGATCGGAATCGGGCATCGGTTCGGCAGCGACTAGACCGTAGCGGGATACATGCTCCCACGGTACTTCCTTCACTCCGACGATGGAAGCTTCGTGCTCCTCATACTGATCAATCATCTGCTTCAGACACGGTACATCAGATTCGACGATATCATCACCGAGCAGTACAGCAAATGGCTCGTCACCGATAAACTTACGTGCACACCAGATTGCATGTCCAAGTCCTTTTGGTTCCTTTTGACGGATATAATGGATGTCTGCCATTTCGGAAGACTTACGTACTTCGTCCAAGAGCTTCCACTTTTCTTTTTCAGTCAAATTATGTTCAAGCTCAAATGAATAATCAAAATGATCTTCAATCGCGCGCTTGCCTTTACCCGTAACGATAATAATATCTTCAATACCAGATGCAACGGCCTCTTCGATTATGTATTGAATCGTAGGCTTGTCTACGATCGGTAACATTTCCTTGGGCATGGCTTTGGTTGCTGGTAGGAAACGGGTTCCGAGTCCAGCTGCGGGGATAATGGCTTTACGTATTTTCATAAGTATCCTTTCTCAAAACAATCATAGTTATATAGTGTAATAACTATACTATAATCGAGAATCACTCTGCATCTTTATATTTATATATTCATGCTAACTCTACATTAGTATGACATCTTGATGATAGATCATTCATTCTTTAGAGTTTGTATTTGTATACTAAAGAGCCAGTTTATGCAACAAATTGCTGCATAGACTGGCTCTTTTCGTAATATAGATTTGTTGTTCTCACAGTGCTTTTTATTCTCATTTAGAGTATTTACTATTAATCTTGAAGTCGCTTAAATAACAGATACTTGTTACTTCTTATCCTCTTGCGAAATCACTTCGCGCAGATACGTCAGCGTAGAATCGCGTAGCTCTGGATGTTTTAGCGCATAGTGAATCGTTGTTTCAATAAATCCACTCTTCTCTCCTACATCATGACGCAGTCCTTCGAATTGATACGCCATAATATCTTGCGATTCTCCCAGTTTCGAGATCGCATCAGTCAGCTGAATCTCGCCGCCTGCGCCGGCATCCTGACTACCCAGAATATCGAAAATTTCCGGCGTAAGAATATAACGACCCATGATCGCCAGGTTCGATGGTGCATCTTCGCGTGGTGGTTTCTCTACCAGACCAGTCGCTTTGTACAAACGATCGGAATCAGGCATCGGTTCAGCTGCGACCAGACCATAGCGGGATACATGCTCCCACGGAACTTCCTTGACACCAACGATGGAAGCTTCATGCTTCTCATACTGGTCGATCATTTGCTTCAGACACGGTACATCGGATTCTACAATATCGTCACCGAGCAGTACCGCAAATGGCTCGTCGCCGATGAACTTGCGTGCACACCAGATCGCATGTCCAAGTCCTTTTGGTTCCTTTTGACGGATGTAGTGAATATCTGCCATCTCGGAAGGCTCACGTACGGCATCGAGCAGCTTCCACTTTTCCTTCTCTTCTAGATTCTGCTCCAGTTCGAATGAATAGTCGAAGTGATCCTCAATCGCACGTTTGCCTTTACCGGTAACGATAATAATATCTTCGATACCCGAAGCTACAGCTTCCTCAATAATATATTGAATAGTAGGCTTATCTACAATCGGTAACATTTCTTTAGGCATCGCTTTGGTTGCTGGCAGGAAGCGAGTTCCAAGTCCAGCAGCTGGGATAATGGCTTTACGTATTTTCATGGCTGTAATTCCTCCATTTGTGTGATGTGAAGTACATGTGTACGTTCTGTCTCAAGGTCATATGTACGTCAAGAACAAGAGACAGTATTCGATGAGCCTGCATACGGCTACGTTATATTTTAACCAATATTGAATCTATTTACCCAGCAAAATGATGGTAGAATTCAGGAAAGCGGATACATAATAAATGAATAGAATAACAAAGGAACAGATTAAGAAATAATGTGGATAACCAATATAAAATAGAGCAGCTGCTCATGACAATCATGAGGCAACTGCTCTATTGATATACACTTCTAATTCAACCTACAGTCTCTTTTAAAAACTGATCACCTACATTACTTCACCAGTTGACCACGTGTAACGCCAAGCTGGTTCGTAGCTTTCAGTGCTTTCCATACTTGTGTACCGCTGATCTCGCCGCGCAGCGCCTGGCTGTACAGCTCGATTACTTGCAGTACTTCTTCTGGTGTCTCTTCCAGGAACTCTACGCGATAGCTTGGTACGCCTAGCTCCAGGAAATTATTCAGGTACTCTGCACCAGACTGCTCAATCGCGTTATACACGGTATTACGGCAACCTTCGTCAACGCGTACCGGGTGCGACATACCGATACGATCCTGCAGGGATACACGGCTGTCTTCACACGGACGACCACAGTTCGTAAAGTCCGTACCTTCACTTAGGAATGTACAGTATACGCAGTGCTCGGTATGGAACATTGGCAAATGCTGATGGATAACCACTTCCAACTTATCGGAACGACTGTTACCGAGCAGATCGACCATTTGCTGGATATTCAGATCGTACGATGGCGTAATGGTGTCCACGCCTGCTTCCAGGAACAGATCAACGGCTTTATGGTTCGCCACATTTAGCGAGAAATCTCCGATCAGTTCAGGATGCTTCTCATTCGGATGACTCTGACGACGTGCTAGATAATAGTACAATGCTCCGGTATTACGTACAAGTACAGCATCCGGTTGTAGACGCAAAATGTTAGCATGGTAGCCATTTTCACCTGGCATATGAATACGTGGGGTTGCCAATGCAATCTTCTTACCTGCCGCACGTACAGCTTCAACTGCTGCCGGGAATTGCTTAATAAATTCAAAGTCTGCATAGATCATGTCAACATTGGCTTGCAGCGCTGCATGTACCTGATCCAGATTACGGCACAGTACGGTTAATGCCGCTTCGCTGCCTTTAACTGACGGCGTAGCCGCTGCACTATCGTTCATGACAGAAATATCGCGTTTGATATATACAGGTGGCTTCGGACGTTCGCCTTCTAGTTGTTCAACCGCTTGACGACGAATGGCATTCAGCTCACGCATCGGGATGATAATATCACCGTGCAATTGTACTTCAAGCTCATCCAATTGGAAAATCGTACCGCCCAGACGACCGAATTGTTCTTCCAGCAATTCTGCATTCATTGGACGCTTCGCTGCGATTTCCAGTTCCATTTCGGAATCGACACGTACGGTTACACCTTTTTGTACATCCGTCCAGTAGGTTACCAGCGGCTGACCTGCATGACCGATTGCTTTTACATGAATCGGGAATACGCGGTATGGCTTATCGGTTTCGTATGTTTGACGCATGCGTTTATCCAGTGCAGGGTCATTCGTTTTCCAGATCTTATCGCCTACGTGCACACGCTTCAAGTCCACATCGTTACGACCTGGCACGATGTCCACGATCCATGTCTCGCCGGCTTCGCCTTCGAGCTTCACACCTTGACGGCGCAAATCGTATACGCGGCCGCCTTCTTCTTTTTTCGTTGGGTCGCCAGCATCGAATACGATACCATCGCCACGCTTGATTGGAGCTTCCAGGCGACAAACAACACCGTCACGCAGAATCTTCTCTACACGTCCCAGATACACACCACGACTTTTCGGGAATGTGCCATCTACAAGTTGCTTGTTGTTCGTACCATCCAGGAAACCATGTGTGAACCCACGAGAAAAGCTCTGTTGCAGTTCACGAATATCTTCGTTGCTGATTGGCGTTTCATCGCCATCAAAGTAACGGTCGATCGCTTTACGATACTTGCTCACGACATTGGCTACATAGGTTGGCGATTTGAGGCGACCTTCGATTTTAAACGAAGTTACGCCTGCTTCGATCAGCTGTGGCATAATATCAATTGCTGCTAGATCTTTAGGAGACAGCAAGTATGTCACGTCACCCATAATCTTTTGCTCACCATCTACGATCAGATCATATGGCAAACGGCATGCTTGTGCACATTCACCACGGTTTGCGGAGCGCCCGCCCCACATTTCGGAAGTCAGACATTGTCCGGAGTACGATACACATAATGCGCCGTGTACAAACACTTCCATCGGCAGACGAGCCTGCTCACCGATCTTCTGAATTTGTTTTAGATTATTTTCACGTCCAAGTACAACACGTTCCATATTGAACGGCTTCGTAAACTCTACCGCTTCTGGCGATGTGATCGTCATTTGCGTGGAACCGTGGATCGGGAAGTCCGGTGAGATCTCACGAATCATTTTCACCAATCCCAGATCCTGTACAATCACTGCGTCCACACCCGCATCTACGCAAGCGTCGATCAGTTCACGCGCATCTTCTAACTCGTCTTCAAATACGAGAATATTAAACGTCAAAAAGCCCTTCACACCATAGCTATGCAAAAATGCCATAATCTCTGGCAATTCATCCATCCGAAAATTGTTCGCACGTGCACGTGCATTAAATTTTTCCACGCCAAAAAAGACTGCGTCCGCTCCATTCGCTACCGCCGCCCGCATGCAGTCCCAGTCGCCAGCAGGCGCTAGAAGCTCCACGTCATGTCTTTGTAATACTGTATCCACCATGTAAATTAATGTCCTCCCGAATTGCCTTTACTTCGGCAATGCTCTATTCGCGGCTGATCCGCCGTTTTCATAATAAAATGGCATCACTGCGTGTACGCAGTATCAACGTCCAACACTTGAAGCAGTAAGGATTTTTTGCCAAGCAAAAATCCTTTTTTATTTCACACCGTGTGAGCAGATCACTCACACTAGAGCAGTATGGATTTTACCAAGCAAAAATCCCTTTTCCATTTCATCGCATGTGAAAAAATGACTCATACTAGAAATGATTCTAATCTAGTGTACCAGACCTGTATGCTTGTATCTACGGTATCCTTTAAATTTGTATGAAAATTTACAGGTGATTTGCAAAGTTCGTCACAGGTATGCTAAAAGCATAACTCCCATAAACCTATGTTTCGTAAACGTACGTATCAAAAAAAGCGAACCTTACAGAAGAATGACATTCTGCCAGGTTCGCTTTTTGATGTTGGTTGGCTTACTTTTCTATTGTGCTCATCGAAGTGATGTACGAATCAGGAATACTGTTACTTTCCAGTCCACTGAAACGAAGACAATACTTTCGCTACTTCAGCCTGATGTGTGCTTGTATTGTTGGCATCATTCATCTCACTACTTACAATAAATGCCCGTTTGCCTTTGGTAAAGATCGTGTAGGTTTCCGTGTATGGCGTATCGCTATCTGCATAGGTTGCTGTGAATGTATACGCTGGAACGCCTGCTACCGTAGTTGCCTGTCCCTCAGACACCATAGGCTTCACGCTGCTGGTCGACGACGCTAATGTCGCTTTTGCATCAGCTACCGCTTTTTCCAGTGAACTTGTATTTTTGATATTCATATAAAAGCTACCACCGGTGTAGTAGAACGAGACTGAATTTGAAGTATAATCATTGCCCATATCGGTCCAGTAACGTGGCACTTGCAGGCTATAATTATACGTTGGTGATGTGCGAGTAACCGTCTTCGTCCGATCTGCAGAATAATAGTCTGTTGGCAAATGCCCGAAGTTATCTGCTAACGTTTCAAAATCAACCGTCATGGATTGAACAGCTTGCTCAAATTGTGATTGCAGCAGCGGATTATCCGAATGACCACTATATTCAAAATAGTAACGATAATCGTCTTTTTGCAGCAGCACTTCATATTCGGTGTACCATTGGTCATCATTGTAACGATACTGCATTTCGTTCACTACAGCGGATTGTCCATCAATTTGGCGTTCGGTTGTGCTGACATAACGATAATGATCCGCTGCAAAGCTATCTGCAAACCAGCTGCGAATATCGTTCGCCCAATCTTGCAGCGTTTTACCAGACGTTACCCCATAAGCGCCAAACTTGGCATAGGAGCTATCGGTATTGGTTGCTTCAATGGAATCATCGCTGATTGTCCAGTCTGCTGGTAGCTTCACTGAAATACCATAGTCTGTATTCTCAAACAGTTGTCCGTCTTCATCTGCTTCGCTTCCCTCAGACAAGTCTTCCGACTTCTTGTCTTCACTGTTGAAGGACATCTGGAAAGAGTTGAGCAGCTCCTGATTATCGTCAAAATCTTTATAGCTGTAGGCTGTAGAGTCTGCATACATCACATAATACAGATTGCCATTGCCCGCATATAAACGCGTTTCAGATAGATAACCTTCATCGGTTTTGCTAATCACACGAGCATAGGTACCGTTGGCGCCATTTACAATCTGCTGATCGAGTAGCGTCTCATCCAGCGAGCTTGTATAGTTGGTCAGTTCACTCAGCAGATCATCTGCATCCGGCTGACTGTATACGGAGCTACTAACGGTGTCTGGCTTCACCGCTACTTGCAGCAAATACGTACTATCTGTATTCATAAAATTAGACACGCTGGCATCTGAACTGCCCATAAATACGAGATCCTCAGGGTAGTTCACCGACCATTGATATTTGCTGCTCCCTACACGTGTCTTATCTGCATGCTCACTAGCTGTATCCTTGCTAGCGGTCTGTGCTTCAGATGCAGGTAAAGTCACGATAATTTGTCCAGACACGACCTGCATTTTGCCACCGATTCCTTCGATCAATGGACGCAGTGGAACCATCAATGTTCCCCCACGCATCACAGGTGCAGAAGGCAGTACAATCTTTTTGCCATTCACAGTGGCAGATTTTTGCCCAATCGTCATCGCGATTGTATGCTTGCCCGAAATAAGCTGAATCGTGTTATCTTCATGCAGCTCCACTTTGGCACCAAAAGCACGAGAAAATAACCCTAACTGTACCATCGTTGTGCCGCTTGCTTCGTATGGTTTAATGATCGTCTGTTTATCACCATTGATGGTAGCCGCTGTGCTACCTTTTTTGATTTTCATTTCTAACAACTCGGCAGCGGAAGCAACACCCAACCCAGCATACAAAGTTGTAGCCGTGATTACCGCAGTTAACGTACCTGTCGCAGTAATACGCATCCATTTATTCATTTCATTTCCTCATTTCTATAATCAAAAGTGGATATTGCGGAATTGAAGTGAACCGCCGATCATTATTCGCCGCCAGCTTCTTCATCTGTGCTAGCAGCTACAGCTGCATCGGTCGTCTGAGATTCGCTCAGCTGCACGGTACGTGTCACAATATCACCTGCGGATTGCATCACCAGCTTCACTTTGTCACCTGGTTTGTAAGAGCGGAATAGTTCATTCAGATCAACAACGGTGTGGACACGTTTGCCATTTACGCTATAAAGGATATCGCCTTCCTTGATGCCTGCTTTTTTGGCAGCTGCTGAATGGACAGCCGCTACCGTAGGCGCATCATTGGTTGGTAATCCGATCAATGCATCATCACTTTCTTTCAGTTCCAGTCCAATCGACGCACGACGTACTTCTCCATACGCAAATAGCTGCTTAATAATATACTGTACGGTATCTGCTGGAATTGTGAAACCTAAGTTATCGACACCAACCGCTTCATATTTCATTGTGTTAATACCGACGACTTTGCCGTCCATATTGATCAGCGGGCCGCCACTATTACCCGGATTGATTGCCGCATCGGTTTGTAGCAAGTAATACGAAGCGTCTACCGCGCGGTTTACACCGCTGATGATGCCTGAGGTCGCTGTATTACGCAGCGATAAAGAGAGCGGCGTTCCGATCGCAATCACTTGCTCGCCCACTTCCGGCTTTTGAGTCGAGGATACAAATGAAGCTGTTTTGAGTCCTGTAGCATTAATTTTGACCAGCGCTAGATCACTGATCGTATCGCTATATACTTCTTGAACCATATACGTTTTGTTGCGACCGTTGGCATCGGAAGTAATAACTTTGGCTCCGTCTTCCATATTGGCAATAACGTGAGCATTGGTGACAATCCACCCGTCTTTGGAAATGATTACACCGGAACCAAAGGCGATTCCTGGATCATCCGGATTGTACTGACTGTCGTCGCCACTAGCAGCACTTTCAGCCATAAAAGCTTCTTTTGTGGGTACGCCAACAATCCCTACAACCGAAGGTGAGATGCGGGCAATAATTTTGGTATAGCCGGCACTTGTGGAGGATGCACCCAAATGAGGTGCCGTGTATGTATAGCCGGAAGAAGCTGCCGAAGCAAGGGTAGCTACAGGTACAGAGCCAATCAAAGTGACACCGGCGATTACAAGTGCGGTTACGGGAATATGGAGTTTTTTCAAATTCATCCAGCCTTTCTGTGGTTGCTTGCTTATCTATAGTAAATCCTAATACAGGATACAAACCGTCACGGACGGAAAACGCGGAGTAGACGCAATTCCTGTAAAAACTTGTATTTCAAATGTAACATACCTGGTCACTGGCTAACAATCGCAGGAAGGCCTGATTTGGCTACAGTTTTGACACTATTGATAGCTCTTACATCGTCACTTATCCATTATGTAAACCCGAAGAGATCGTTTTGACGCGAACTACCTCTTCGGGTAAATAAAAGCTTATCCTTGCTTCATCTAATTCCTTATAGAAAATGCTATACCTGACTGCTTTCTAGCTCACGACTGCGAACCGTATCACGCTCTAACACAGGCTTCAAATAGTGCCCCGTATAAGAACCCTCTACGCCGGAAATATACTCTGGCGTACCGGAAGCGAGAATCGTACCGCCGCCATTTCCACCTTCTGGCCCCAGATCAATCAGGTAGTCTGCGGTTTTGATCACATCGAGATTATGCTCAATGACCAGTACGGATTCACCAGAATCAACCAGACGCTGTAACACTTGCAGTAGACGAGCGATATCATCGACATGTAGGCCGGTGGTCGGCTCATCGAGAATGTAGATCGTTTTACCCGTACTACGACGATGCAGCTCCGAAGCAAGCTTCACACGCTGCGCTTCACCACCGGACAATGTGGTCGCGGGTTGACCAAGCTTCACGTAGCCCAAACCTACATCTAGCAATGTTTGCAGCTTACGATGAATACGCGGCATGTTTTGGAAAAATTCAACCGCATCTTCAATTGTCATATCGAGTACATCTGCAATCGTGCGGTTTTTGTATTTTACTTCTAATGTCTCGCGGTTATAGCGTTGACCTTTGCATACTTCGCAAGGCACATAGACATCGGGCAAAAAGTGCATTTCGATCTTAATAATACCGTCGCCGCGACAGGCTTCACAGCGTCCACCCTTGATGTTAAAGCTAAAGCGGCCTTTTTTGTAGCCACGAACCTTGGCTTCATTCGTCTGCGCGAACAAATCACGGATATCATCGAATACACCAGTATATGTCGCCGGGTTGGAACGTGGTGTACGTCCGATTGGCGACTGGTCGATATCAATGACTTTGTCGATATGCTCCAGACCGCGCAGTTCACGATATTGCCCTGGAATAACGCGTGCTTTGTTCAGATCACGTGCCAATGTTTTGTACAGGATTTCGTTTACAAGCGTAGACTTCCCTGAACCCGACACACCTGTTACCGCTGTGAACAGACCGATTGGAATTTTGACATTCACGTTCTTGAGATTATTTTCCTTCGCTCCGCGGATCTCTAACCAGCGGTCGCCCGGCTGACGACGCTGTAGTGGCACCGGAATGAACTTGCGTCCACTCAAGTACTGTCCAGTCAACGAATCAGGATGCTCCATAATCTCTGTCGGTGTACCCTCTGCAATAACCTGACCACCATGAATACCAGCACCAGGGCCGATATCAATGATATGATCAGCAGCCATCATCGTATCTTCGTCATGCTCGACGACGATTAGCGTATTGCCCAGATCACGCATATGCTCTAGCGTCTTGATCAGACGATCATTGTCACGCTGATGCAGACCGATACTCGGCTCATCTAGAATGTACAATACACCTGTCAGACTGGAACCGATCTGTGTAGCAAGTCGAATACGCTGTGCCTCCCCACCAGATAAGGTTCCGGCTGCGCGTGCCATCGTCAGGTAATCCAGACCCACATTCACAAGGAAGCCGAGACGACTGACAATCTCTTTCAAAATCAGACGAGCGATGCTGAATTCCTTTTCGCTCAATTCAATATTTTGGAAGAAGCTTAGCGCATCATGAATCGGTAGCTCCGTTGTATCGGAGATGTTTTTCCCATTCACCGTTACCGCCAGAATCTCGCGCTTCAGACGCTTGCCTTTACATACCGGACAAGGCTTTGCACTCATATAACCTTCGATATATTCACGCATGCTGTCCGAAGATGTATCTTTGTAACGACGTTCCAGATTCGCAATGATTCCTTCAAATACAACCTGTGCTTCCTTCGTCCGTCCAAAATCACTTTCATAACGGAAACGAATCTTTTGTCCATCCGATCCATTTAGAATCAGATTCATCTGCTCGGTCGTCAGCTCTGATACCGGAATATCCATCGGAATCTTGTAATGCTCACATACGGATTTGAGGAATTGAGGATAGTAGTTTGACAAGCCACCGCTCCACGCTTGGAAAGCACCCTCTTCAATCGTTTTGCTACGATCTGGAATCAGCAAATCTGGATCAACAACCATCCGAATGCCCAACCCATCACACTCCGGGCAAGCACCAAATGGACTATTGAACGAGAACATACGCGGTGACAACTCTTCAATACTGAATCCGCAAATTGGACAAGCAAAGTTAGAGCTAAAGCGAAGCTCTTCCTGACCGATAATATCGACCAGCAATTGTCCGCCTGACATCTTAAGCGCCATCTCAATCGAATCCGCAAGACGAGCTGTCACATCTTCCTTAATGACGATCCGGTCAACAACCACTTCGATCGTATGCTTTTTGTTCTTTTCTAACTGAATATCCTCCGATAGATCGCGCAGTTCGCCATCCACACGCACACGTACAAAGCCCTGCTTGGAAATCTCAGCAAATACACTCTTATGCTCACCCTTACGTCCAGAAATGATCGGTGCCAGAATTTGCAGACGTGTTCGTTCCGGGTATTCCATAATCCGGTCTACCATCTGCTCTACCGTCTGCGAAGTGATCTCCACGCCATGATCGGGACAATGGGGATGACCGACGCGTGCAAACATCAGACGCAAATAGTCATAAATCTCGGTTACCGTACCTACTGTGGAACGTGGATTACGACTGGTTGTCTTCTGGTCAATCGAAATCGCAGGTGATAATCCGTCAATCGAATCCACATCCGGTTTGTCCATTTGACCGAGAAACTGCCGGGCATAAGCAGACAATGACTCGACATAACGACGCTGACCTTCCGCATAGATTGTGTCAAACGCGAGTGAGGATTTCCCTGATCCACTCAAACCAGTTAATACAACAAAGCTGTCACGCGGAATCTGAATATCAATGTTCTTCAAATTGTGTGCGCGAGCACCTTTGATATCAATAAATTTGTTCAGCAAAGCTCCAACCTCCAACTCCGGTGCTTCCGGAAGAATCAGTATGCGTCCCTGCATCACATGTAAAAATAACACCAGAGTCCATCGCATAAAGGTCTCTGTATACGATAATGATGCATTTCTCTATGATAAAGGTTGCCAGAAATCCTCCCCATTCCAGGGCACAATGTCCGACAACCTTTGATTTTGAATCTGTTCTAGTACCTTACTCTAGTACCATGACCAATGCTAAGGTTAGGTTACACTTCTCGAAAATCTTACCTTTCATTCGATCAAGGTACTAATTGAACGTATTTAGCTCATCTCTGCACGTAGTTCAAGCACGGCATCACGAAGCTCAGCAGCACGCTCGAATTGCAGATCTTTTGCTGCTGCTTTCATTTCGCCTTCCAGACGCTCGATCAACGCTACACGTTCACGCTTGGACATTTTCGCTTTGGATGCTTCAGCCATATAATTGGCTTTGCCTTCCGCAACTTTGGTCGCTTCGATCACGTCGCGTACTTTTTTACGGATCGTCTGTGGTGTAATGCCATGTTTCTCATTATAGGCGATCTGAACGCTACGACGTCGCTCAGTTTCCTGCATCGCTTTTGCCATGGAGTCGGTGATTTTGTCACCGTACATGATAACGCGACCTTCTGAGTTACGTGCGGCACGACCAATCGTCTGAATCAATGAGCGTTCTGAACGCAGGAAGCCTTCTTTATCCGCATCAAGAATCGTAACGAGCGATACTTCCGGCAAGTCGAGTCCTTCCCTCAGCAAGTTAATCCCTACAAGCACATGGAATGTCCCCAGCCTCAGGTCTCGCAGGATCGACATCCGCTCCAGTGTCTTGATGTCGGAGTGCATATACCTGACCTTGATCCCGACTTCCTTGAGGTAATCGGTCAGGTCTTCCGCCATCTTCTTCGTCAGCGTCGTAACCAGTACACGTTCATCTCGTTCAATGCGCTGTCTGATCTCACCGATCATATCGTCAATCTGTCCTTTGGTTGGACGAACTTCAATAATCGGATCAAGTAGACCGGTTGGACGAATAATCTGCTGTGCCATGGTATCGCAATGTTCCAGTTCATACGGCCCCGGCGTTGCGGATACGAACACGATCTGTCCCACTTTTTTCTCAAACTCTTCGAACTTGAGTGGACGGTTATCCAGTGCAGATGGTAAACGGAATCCATGATCCACGAGTACATTTTTACGAGCCTGGTCACCATTGTACATGGCGCGAATCTGTGGCAAAGTTACGTGAGATTCATCCACCACAACCAGCATGTCATCCGGGAAATAATCCAGCAGCGTATATGGCGTGTCTCCACGTTCACGGAATGTGAGCGGCCCTGAATAGTTCTCAATACCAGAGCAGAAACCAATCTCCTTCATCATTTCCAGATCGTAGCGAGTACGCTGTTCTAAACGCTGTGCTTCCAGTAGCTTACCTTGCTCCTTGAACAAGGCGAGTTGCTGCTCCAGTTCACGTTCAATATTATGAATCGCCACACGCATTGTTTCTTCTTTAGTAACAAAGTGAGACGCTGGGAAAATAGCAATATGATCGCGCTCTGCTACCAGTTCACCCGTTAACACGTCGATCTCCGTAATACGTTCAATCTCGTCACCAAACAGCTCCACACGAACCGCATGTTCACCGCGTGAAGCCGGGAAAATCTCGATCACATCACCGCGTACACGGAATGTACCACGCACAAAGTTAATATCGTTACGTTGATACTGAATATCTACGAGTCTGGATAAAATCTCATTGCGTGACTTTTCCATTCCTACACGTAGAGAAAGTAGCATACCGCCATAATCCTGCGGAGAACCGAGACCGTATATACAAGAGACACTCGCCACAATAATCACGTCACGACGTTCGAATAACGAACTTGTCGCTGAGTGACGCAGCTTATCAATCTCTTCATTGATGCTGGAATCTTTTTCGATATACGTGTCTGATGATGGAATGTACGCCTCAGGCTGGTAGTAATCATAATAACTTACAAAATAATCAACCGAGTTGTTCGGAAAAAATTCCTTAAATTCACTTGCAAGCTGTGCAGCCAACGTCTTGTTATGCGCGATAACAAGTGTTGGTCGCTGCAAGCGCGCAATCGTCTGTGCAATCGTAAATGTTTTACCTGTTCCGGTAGCACCGAGCAGGGTTTGAAACTTTTTGCCCTCTTGGATGCCTTCAACCAATTCTTCAATTGCCTTTGGCTGATCACCTTGCGGGGAAAATTCCGACTGTATCTCAAATTTTTTGGAACTGACTACGATATCGTTCATTGCCCTGCATCACCCTATCGTCTAAAATATATATTATGCTTGCCTGATAATAACAAAAGAGACCGTATACCCAGAATGCCCGGTACAGTATACTTTACCCAGCGTTCGCTGAAGCGGCACATCCTGAATGAACGAATCTCATTAATGGTTAAATAAATGGTATGATAGCCGTTGATCCTAATGTGCCTGAACACCTGAAACTTCTCTCAGGATTTAACATACAGAGACACAAAATAGGAATGTTTGTTCCCTTCCATTATACTCTTCGAATATCATTTATGCAATTGAAACAACGTCTGTAAACAACACTTTTTTCAATTATTTTCATATAAATAAATGAATATGACAGTGCCATGAACTGTACGTTCATGCATACCAAAGTTCCAGCACACACTCGCTTCCCGCATGCAGAACAGGAGATGGATAAATGGATTTGACAACAATTATTGGAATTATTGCAGGAATCGCTGCATTGATCGGGGGGTTTTTATGGGAAGGTGGCGACGCTGGTGGATTAATCCAGGGCGCTGCCGCACTAATCGTATTTGGTGGTACGGCTGCCGCTGTCGTTATTAGCTTTCCAGCAACACGTCTCAAAAAGTTGCCGCAAGCGGTTGCGACTGTATTTATACCTGCACGTACAGATAATGAACAGTTGATCGAAGATGTGGTCAATATGTCGATGCACGCAAGACGCGCTGGCGTGCTCGCTTTGGAGCCTCAGGCCGTATCGCATGAAAATCGGTTTTTGCGTGAAGGACTGCAGCAGGTTGTAGATGGTACGGATCGCGATGTGATCCGGCAAATTCTAGAGCTCGAGATGGGCAAAAAAGAACAAGAATATGAGCAATACGCAAAGATTTTTGATTCGGCGGGTGGTTATGCACCGACGATGGGTATTATCGGTACGGTTATGGGTCTGATCCAGGTACTCGGTAGTCTAAGTGAACCTACCGGTCTAGGTGCTTCGATCGCGGTTGCTTTTACAGCCACATTATACGGCGTAGCCAGTGCTAACTTGATCTTTCTACCGCTGGCTTCCAAAATTCGTGCACGTGCTGAGCTCGAAATTCATACGATGGAAATGCTGCTTGAAGGCATTCTGTCGATTCAAAATGGTGAAAATCCGCAACTGGTGCGTCGCAAACTGGAAACATTTGTAACCGGACAAGATCATGGGTATGACAATAATCCGGCATCTATGAAGGAGGAATAACGATGGGACGTTATTCTCGCCGCCAATCCAAGTCATCCGGGCACGATCATAAAGATCGGTGGTTGATTACGTATGCCGATCTGATTACGCTGTTGCTTATTTTCTTTATTGTGATGTATTCGGTAAGTCAGATTGACTCAGATAAATATAAAGTATTGACCGAATCACTACAGCTCACTTTTCAAAGTCCGAATGCGGTGCTTGATGGGGGCAAAGGGGTGACCGGCACAGCAGGCCAAAATGTCGATAATGGCGGTTCACCGACTCCTGAAGGGCAAGCAGGTCAAGGACAGCAGGGCGAGCAAAACGGTAACGGACAAGAGACGCTTACCAATCGCGAGCAAGCGTTTCGTGAACAGGAACGGGAGCTAGCCAATCTGATGCAGGTGATTCAGAATTATGTCCAAACGAATAATTTACAAGGACAAGTATCTGTCGTTGATAAACCGCAAGGGATCTCGATTACGCTAAGCGATCAGTTTTTGTTTGACGAAGGGAAAGCCGATCTGAAGTCAGGCTCACTCGGAACGCTCGCTCGTCTCGCCAGCTTATTCCAGTCGATCAATACAACGATTAGTATCGAGGGACATACGGATAATTTGCCGATTGTGTATGCCTCTCGCTACAAAGATAACTGGGAGTTATCCGGTGCACGGGCATTGTCGGTACTTCGTTATTTCATTGATGAAAAGAAGCTGAATCAAGCTAAGTTTCAATATGCGGGCTACGGTGCAACACGTCCAGCAGCAGATAACTCCACTCCGGCGGGACGTCAAAAAAATCGCCGTGTCGAAATTATCGTATTGCGTCAGCTGCAGGAATAATTAAGGTCGAGATGGAATGTTGTCGCTTCGTATCACTAAAAAAGGGAAGGCATCGTATATAGATGCCTTCCCTTTTTCTTGTAGCCTTCTGCTTCTTAACGATGATCCGTTTTCCGACTTCGTCTTGGCAATATAATATCTGCCTCCGTAATTTCGGACTCTACTGATGGTGTCGGCTCTGCTGATACAGATTGAGGTGGCTCAGCGGGTACTGGCTCAGAAGGAAACTGATCGACATCCTGCTTCAATTCTTCCCTTTTAGGAGAATCGGAAGGAATGGTGTCTTCAACCTTAAGCAGAGGGGCTGGCTCCGATTCTTTTCTACTTGCTCTGTTAGCACGAGATGGCGTACCTGAACTTGCGGTATCTCCCGACAAAGAAGCTTGTTGTGACTGCTTTTCCAGCCTTTCTAATTCTGGTGTCGATGATGCACCGCTGCCAACTGACTCCTGTAGACTCACTACAGAACGTGAACGAATGGCATGGGTGTCCCCTTTGCTGACAACCGGTTTACGCAGTAAATGAAATGCGTTCAGACGCTGAACTTCCCTTGTCACCGCCGCTTCATCCTGTGGCACAAAGATCATCCCTAGCTGATGATGCTCACCCGCATAGATAGCACGTTGTAAAAACTTACTTTCCCCATCCCGATTCAGAATTTCCAGCTTGCAAAAGGCAGGGCTAAGTCGTAATGCTTCATGTAGAGATTGCGAGCTATGCACCTGTACTCCATTTGCTTTAAATACGGTCTCCGCTGACTTGATCCCAAGCTCGTCGGCAGGACTTCCCGGAATCACGTCCAGGATGCGAAGTCCGCGTAGCGAGTGCGTATACATCGGCATTTGCTCGACTTCTTTTCTCCGGCTTGCGTACACGATATATTCTCGTCCAATCACACCGATCCAGATGCCTAGTAGAGCGAGCGGCGGCCACCAGTATGCAGCAACAGCTAAAATGATAAGCACTGCACTGATCTGCCATAGCTGCTTGGACACAAGCTGTGCCTTCGTACGTGGCAATTCGCTCTGTGTGAGCACACTTGTGCCGATCATGATAGGCAATACGGATAACGCCACTCCTGCACTCCCTACCTCTCCAGCATGAAGTGGCTGCCACGGTAATATCCAGCCTGATACAGCAGGTACGAGTAGCCACACCGGAACAGGCCAAAAAGCATCCAGCGTATAGCCGCCTACCGGCTTGCCACGCTTGCCTTCAATATTGACAGGCGAAGATAACCCTGGCGCTTGTAAGCGGAATAAGACCGCTTCTGCAAGCTGTAGCAGTACTGCCAGTGCAAACAGTCCGAACCAATCTGCACTGCGAAGCGCAGACACCAGTTCTCCCAGCCAACCAGCCGGCTGCACATCGGGTACAAACCATAAGATGACATAGATCACGCTTAACAATGCAAGCGCATCAAGCAGATGAGCCAGCCGTAAACGAAATAGCGATAAGATCACAATCAGTCCACTAATCAGCCATAGCAGCATCGGTTGCGTATGTATCCCAATTCCTGTCATGAGCAGCGAAGCCAGCACACCAACGATTAGACCTGCCACTACCGTTCGCAATACCCGTCCTGCATAAAAATGGACACGAATATGAAATAGTCGTCTTTCCAATAATCCTTGCCGCCGATAATGAAGAAGCACAGCAAGCAAAAATATATAATAAAACGGCTGCGTCAGCAGCGCTACGACGAATTCCAGCAGAATATGCAGCGTCCCGCTTAGCACCTCCAAGATGTTTCACTCCCCTTTACTATTCCACCGAACCATGTACGGATTACGCTCATTTTAGCTTAGACTGCCTGCCATCTACAGCAAGCTTGTTCGATCTGTAATTCCCGTTACCGATTGCTACAGGTCATGTATAATTTTTTTCTTCGTAAAAAATCCTTTTTCTTTGGACCCCGTGTGAGGAAATCGCTCACACTGGAATCAGTACAATTTTTTTCTTCGCAAAAAATCCTTTTTCATTGAACCCCGTGTGAGGAAATCGCTCACACTGGAATCAGTACAATTTTTTTCTTCGTAAAAAATCCTTTTTTATTGGACCCCGTGTGAGGAGATCGCTCACACTGGAATCAGCTCTATTGTATCGAAATCTATCCAAAAAAAGAAGGCTATGGGGCAGCCTTCTTTTTGGTATAACGCTTGGGGATAGATATTCTATAGAGATGGAGCTTATTTACTTGCGCTCGCTTGCTTCTCTACACCTGCAATTGCTTTGTTCAGCTGTACATCATATTGCGGATCTTGGATGTGCTTGATCAATGCTGCTTCCAGTGCTGCCGCTGTTTTCGCATCAACTTTGCCGGTTGAAGTGAGCTTCTGATCCGTTTGGAAAGCACGTACTTCGCTTTCAGTGCTACGGTCAAAATAGCCGTCTTTGCGATCTACTTTGTAGCCAAGCCCTGCGAGCATAATCTGTACATTTTTTACGTTGTCATTGTTCATATCGTACTGAAGCACCGTATCGGTATTGATCGGTGTCACAGTGTAATAGTCGGGGGGCTGTACTTCAACATCAGGCTTGATGCCTTTTTTGTGAATCCAGTCGCCGTTTGGTGTGAGCCATTTGGCGATAGTGATCTTGATCAGGCTACCATCATTGAACAGATTGTCCATGCTCGTCTGTACGGTTCCTTTACCATATGTCGTTTCACCATATAGCGTCGCTCCTGCAGACTGCTTGAGTGCTCCAGCTAGAATCTCTGATGCGCTGGCACTACCACCGTTGGTGACAACAGCAATGGGGTAATCGACGCCTTGACCACTAGAGTTGGCTACTTGGCGCTGACCCTTACGATCTTCGATCTGTACAATGGGTTTACCTTTTGGAATCACTTGAGAAGCCATATCTTCAACAATCGACAAGACGCCGCCCGGGTTGTTACGCACATCAATAACAAGTCCCTTCATGCCTTCCGATTGCAGCTTGGTCAGCTCTTGCTTGAAGCGCTCCGCTGTATTCAAGGAGAACTGTGTAATCTCGATCACGCCGATTTTGTCGCTCGTCATTCGTGCATATACAGTTTCCATCGCAATATCATCACGTGTAATTTTGAACGTCATCGTATCTTTGCTACCTGCACGCTGTACTTGAAGTTCAGCGACAGATCCTTTTTTACCGCGGATTTTGGCTACAGCGGCATTCAGATCGCTACCGGACAACTTTTCGCCGTTAACCGATACGATCACATCTCGTGCGCGCAGACCTGCTTTTTCCGCAGGCGAGCCTTTGATCGGCGCGACAATGACCACATTGCCATTCTCTTCTGATACTTCAGCGCCAATACCTGTAAATGAACCTGCGATCGACTCGCTAAATTGACTTGCCGTATCTGTATCCATATAACTTGAATACGGATCACCAAGCGCTTCCATCATGCCGTTGATCGCGCCATCGACAAGCTTACTCTCATCCACATTCTGATAATAATTACTTTCAATCAAGCTAGCAACTGTGCTCAGCTTACTCTTCTCTTCATCATTCAGACCACCGCCGCTGAGTGCGCCCAGTACGCCCTGTCCCATCGAGGCTCTCTGCACAAAGGATGGCAAATTAACGACAGCGAGCGTGAGTACGCTACTGAGTACCATCATGGCAACTAAAAGCAGAGCTACCGTGCGTTTTCTCATCATGCAAGACCGCCTTTCTAAGCTAAAACCGGCTTGTCCATATCCCGTTCACCTGCGAGGTGTGGTCTATGAACAGCCGGAATCGCAATCGTATTACAGATATCCCATCGGATCGACAGGCGATCCGTTTACACGTACTTCAAAGTGACAGTGAGGACCCGTTGAATTACCGGTTGAACCGACCTCAGCAATCTTTTGTCCACGACTAACGCTTTGTCCAACCTGTACCATCACACCACCATTACGGATATGACCATACAGCGTTTGAATACCGTTACCGTGGTCGATAATTACCGCATTACCATAGCCGCTCATCGGACCTGCTACAACAACGGTACCGCCATCCGCTGCGGTGATATCTGTACCTTGTGGAGCCGCAAAGTCAACCCCAGCATGCAGTTTGTAAATCCCCGTTACTGGATTCGTACGATATCCGAATGGTGACGATAGACGCGCACCAGATACCGGTACACTCAGCATTCCGTTACCACTACCCTGGTAACCTCCACCGCCGCCTCCACTCGAAGATCCGCCACCGCCTGCTGCACCGCGCGCCGCTGCTTCTGCAGCCGCACGAGCCTCAGCGGCTGCACGTTCCTGAGCTTCAACAGCTGTCTTTTCGCGATACAGAGCTGCACGTTTGTCTGCCAAATCCCACAGCGCTTGTTCTTGATCGGCTGTCGTTTCTTCCGCATTTTGAATTTGCAGATCGTATTTGGAGATGAGACGCTGTTTTTCATTTTCCTTCGCGTTCAGTTCACCTTTACGTTTTGCTTTTTCAGCATACAGACCTTTTGCCAGTGCATAATCTGCTTTTAATTTATTTTGCGTTACAATGACGAATTGTTTATCTTTTTCATGCTGTGCCAAAATGTCCTGATCCTGATCTACAATCATACGCAGGGAATCGGCACGTTCTACAAAGTCAGAAAAGCTGTTTGCGGACATCAGTACATCCAGGTACGATACCATGCCATCGGTGTACATCATACGCACTCGTGTATCAATCATGCCTTCTCTTGCTTTGATCCGCTCTTGCGCTTCGGTCAGATCCTTTTTCGCCTGTCTGAGTCCTGTTTCGGTCTTTGTGATGTCATTAGACACGCGAGCAATCTGACTGTTTACTTCATTGATGGCGTTCAGCACGATTCCCAGATCATGCTGCGCAGCTTTTTTGAGCGCACTGGATTTTGAGCGCTGTGCTTCGGCAGCTTTCTGTTGCTGTTTCGCTTCTCTTGCCTGCTTTTCTACAGCTTTTAATTCCTGCTGAATATCACTTGATGATTTGGCTGCGGATGCCTGCGCGGGCGGAAGTAATGCAGCGGCCAATAAGATGGCGGCCATAATTGATGCGGCTTTTTTCAACTTTTATTCCCATCCTTTATATCCAGTAGGTTATTTTAAATAGTCGTTTCCGGCACTCAGCAATTACGTCATTTTCATTTATCGGCAACATTTGTGGATTGATTATAGGACTACAGTCCCTTTTGGTAAAAATTAGGACTATTTTTAACGTTATACTTTCAGGAAGCGGCGAATTGAGACCGTACTTCCCCAGATTCCAATCAATACGCCCAAAATGAGCAACATGCCGCCCAGCCAGAGCCATACTTTTTGTAAAGGTACCAGCGTAATCAGCGTCCCCAGACTCAGTGAAGACTGAGCTGCAGTCACCAGCTGTCCGTACCCAATAAATAAAATGGCGATTGTGACGAGCGCGCCGATCCCACCGAGCAAAGCACCTTCGATGAAGAACGGCCAGCGGATAAACTGATTGGTCGCTCCGACCAGCTTCATAATGCTAATCTCGCGGCGACGAGCCAGGATCGTTACTCGAATCGT
>JAAIGF010227060.1_pt1 | contig 55016 bp, 42 predicted proteins | sample 6487441 | NCBI WGS metagenome assembly JAAIGF01 (sample SAMN13974129, study PRJNA590717) | phyllosphere metagenome | biome: pepper field; feature: multiple bacterial spot infested pepper fields; material: pepper leaves; isolation source: leaves from pepper fields | host: Capsicum annuum ...
AGGCAAATGTTGAGCGCCCATGGTTTGGTGGTGATGGCAGAGGGGTTCCACACGTTCCCATCTCGAACACGACCGTTAAGCCCTCTAGCGCCGATGGTACTTGGACCGCAGGGTCCTGGGAGAGTAGGAAGCTGCCAAGCCCATCAAGAAGTCTTCTCTTAGCGGAGAAGGCTTTTTTTGTATGTGGAGGAAGACGGGGACGCACGGGGAGGGCGCTTCGGGAGAACGGCGATCGCTTCCCTGGTTTGCCTGGCGGCAAGCCCAAAGTCGCTCTCACCGTTCTCCCTACGCGCCTACGTGGGTGCCCGTCTTTTAGGGATTTAGATTGGAAGGGCTGTTTCTTATTAATTTAAGAAACGTATATCATATTCGCTGCTTTTTATTAAGTGCTTTGCTTTATTTCTTTATTTCAGTCGACTCTTTTCTTTATATTTCCTGTTCTAATTTTATTCTCTTCTCTGTTCTCTTGCATGTAGCCGGCAAAGCCGCTACCTCTTTCCAGCGGCTGGTCTGGAGCCGCATTCGCTTTCTCCAGACTGGGTCTTGAACTCTCTCAAGCGCCCAGAGGCTTGAGAGGCTCTCGACCTACGCCCAGAGCGAGTGTTTTTCGAGCCGGAGCGCCTTTGCCCTTTCCCATCACCGCTAATCTTTTATTCAATGAAAGGGGAAAGGACAACGAAGCGCAGGTCGAAAAACACTCGCTCCCCCTAGCGGGAAAATGAATATAACGTTATAATGTTTAAAACATCATCGGCAAAAGGGGGCGAAAGCGAACCATGAAACGGCGAATGCAAGTTTTGTACGGGTCTCGGGCTGTTTTTCAAGAACGGTGGAACTTTGTGAAGTCCAGACTTTTGTTTCGGTATGCGCTGTCCTATATTTTGGCGTTCCTGATTCCTCTAACGGCACTTACCGTATTTGTGTATGATAGCGCTGTCAAGAACCTGCGTTCGGAAATCGAGCAGTCCAAAGTCAATCAGCTCAGCCAAGTCAAACTCACGATCGACGACCGGATGAGTGAACTGCATGCGCTGGCGAGCCGTATTTCTTACGATGAGCATTTAACGCCTTATATGCTGAACAATCCGTTATCTGCGCAGGAAGCGATTCGTACTCTAGCTAATTACAAAGCAAGCAACAGCATCGTAGAAGATTTGCTGTTGTATATGCACGGCGACGAGAAAATTTATTCGTATCGCGGTCTTGCGGATCTGAACGTTGTTTTTAATAAGGAATACCGGTTTGAAAACTGGTCGTCCGAGCAGGTGCGGAATAATCTGAACGAGATCGACCAGCCTTTGGTTCGTGCGGCGGAGATGGTCAATATGTATTCGCGGCAGGAGCCGCTGCTCACCTATATCGTACCGATCAAAACGAACGATCCGTATCCGTATGGAGCCGTCGTTTATTTAATGAAGGAATCCAAATTAACAGGCGTGATGGACTCGATCCTCAATGACGTCAACGGCAGCAATTACATTTTTAACGAAAACGGAGAAGTGCTCACGACCAATAGCCGGGGAGCGGCAATGCCGAACGGCGAATGGAGCACGCTAGCACAATTGGAGCCGGGCATTCATAGCATGGAACTGGCCGGAGAGATGCAGTCGGTCGTGTCGGTCAAATCGGACGAAAACAACTGGACCTACGTCATGACGATGCCGAGCCATCAGTTTTTCGGGCGTGTGGCGCATGTGCAGACGTTGATTATGATCGTGTTCGCTCTTGTGGTGATTACGGGCAGCGCCGCAGCGATGATGCTCGCCAAGCGTCAGTACCACCCGGTGAAGGACCTGATGGAGTTTGTCGGCATTCAAAGCGGAGCGGCGATGAAAGCTTCTAATGAATGGGACTCAATCCGGCAAACGATTCGCGATTACAACGCAAGAATCGACATGCAGCAGCCTTTTGTACGAAACCAATGCTTGCTGCTGCTGCTAAAACACGGCCGTCCGAATGATCGGGAAATGATGAAAACCATCGACGAGATCGGACTCGGATTCTCTAAGGGGAAAAGTATCTATTTAACGGCGATTCTGTCTTGGAGCGATCATTCCGATCACCGGTTCGTGCCGGAAGAAGGATATGATATCACGGAAGCGCTGGGCTGCCTGGAAGTTGAGGAAGCGGGAGCCAGAGTGTTCGGCGTCGAGTTTTCCGCGGACGATCAGTTGGCATTGGTTATCGCGTTCGACGAACAGAAAATAGGAGAGGCGCTGCCTGTTCGTATCGGGCAGACCATTGAGGTTGTACGACAGATTGCCGAAAAAGCACTTCCGTCATCTCCGCATATCGGGGTAGGCTCGGCTTACGAGGATCTCGATTCGCTGAACCAGTCGTTTGTGGAAGCCGCTACTGCGTTAGAGTATCGCAAGATGAACGGACGCGAGCACGTGATCTATTTCGAACAATTATCCGATTCGGAAAGCACGGAGGAAGGCAGCTTCTGGATTCCGCGCAAAATGATTTTGAAGTTGGATCAAAGTCTGAAGCAAGGGAGTACGCTGGTAGCGGTACGGATCATCTCGGACATTATGGACACGTTGAAAAAAGAGCCGTTGTCCGTGCATTTGCTGCGATGTATTTGTTTTGACGTGCTGAACTCCCTGCTGCGTACGGCGTCGGAATTGGGGATGAAAGAAGTGTTCGCGGATATTTCGGTGCTGGCTTCTTTTGAAACGTTGGAAGATTTGGAAAGCCGTCTGGTCTCGCTCGCTTCGGAAATCTGTCAGCAGGTCGAGCGCAGCACGGAAGAGAAGCGGGACACATTGATCGACGAAATCGTAAAGGACGTGGACGACCGATTCTCCGATTATACGCTGAGCCTGGAACATCTCGCGCTGAAGTATTCGGTGTCCACGTCTTATTTAAGCCGCAGCTTCAAGGAAAAAACGGGATTGAATTTTTCGCAGTACATTTGGCGCCGCCGCGTGGATGAAGTGATCCGGCAGTTGGAAACGACCAGCGCGCCGCTGAAAGAGATCATCGAGCAGGTCGGTTATCTGGACGCGCCCAACTTTATTCGCCGTTTTAAAAAAGAAATGGGCTTCACGCCGGGACAATATCGTAAGCTGAAAGCGTCCAAACGCGCGTAGGACGAAAAAGCTCAAATTCCTCAAAAATTTTCAGGCTTACGCCTGAACTTTCGCGGAGGACAACACATGTTCCACCAGTTCGTCCACCGGCACCGTCGCCAAAGCGATCGCGGTATCCGTCACGCCGTAATAGATATAGAGCAGGTCGTCTTTGATCACGTTGCCGGTCGGGAACACGACATTGGGGATCTGATAGCCGAACTTTTCGTAATACGTTTCCGGTTCCATAATCGGCTCCCAGGTGCGGGCGAGGACCTTTTCCGGGTTGTCGAGATCAAGCAGCAGCGCGCCTACGCGGTATACGATGTCTTCGTCGACGCCGTGGTACAGCACCAGCCAGCCTTTATCCGTGCGCACGGGAGGGGTGGAGCCTCCGATTTTGCGGCCTTCCCAGGCCAGGTTTTCCGCTTTGGCGAGCAATGTCGGTTCGTCCCAATGGATCAGATCGTCGGAGTAGGTGATCCACATCGCGGCTTTTTCTGTTCCGTACGCTTCACCCACATATTCCTCCGGCCGACGCAGCAATGCGTAACGGCCGTTTATTTTTTCCGGGAACAAAATGTTGTCGCGGTCGTTGATCTCAAGCGGCGTCGTGTCGGCCACGAACTCCCAGTCGATCAGATTGTCGGACTTCACGATGGAGGAACGGGTCAGCCAATGTCCTTCTTCTTCGCCCCAGCCGTCCGGGTAAGTCGGGATCGAGCGCTCCGGTATGCCGGTGTTGGTCGGGTAATAGTTCATCGCGCACGGACGCAGGGCATAGTTCATGTAAAAGGTACCGTCGATCTTGACCACGCGAGGGTCCTGCACGCTGCCGTAAGGGAAACCCAGCTCGTCGGGGGTGAGGACAGGTTCGTCTTTGACATGGGTAAAATGAACGCCGTCTTCGCTTTCGAGTAGGCCGAGGAAGTTTTTGCATGGCGTGAGCGATCCGGCGGTACGTTCGATCATATAAAATTTTCCGTTGTCGATAATGACGGCGGGATTGAACACGGTTGCTTTGCGCCAGTCGTAAAGACCGGGTACGACGATGGGGTTGTCGGGGTGGCGGGTTATTTTCATGGGTTGAGGATGCCTCCTACTTTAAATTTAGATAAGGTTGGGAGCTTGGGTGGCGCTGCGGAAGAAATTCGTTAGCGTATGCTTACGAAGTGGCTTTCTCCGAAAGCCTGTAGGTCGCGTGTTGCAATTGCAAAGGCGAACTAGAGCATACGCTTCCGAAGTGCCTTTCTTCGAAAGGCTTTAGCTCCTGCACTGAATTTCTCCCTCCGCTGGGTGCGCCCATTCAAAAAACTTTGGGAGAGTAAGAGCTTGTTTCGCTTGTTGGCTTCAACGCGAACTTCAAACGTTCGAAATTCTAAATCTATTTCGCATTCCCTTGGTCTCCGCTTCAGAGAGCCGAGGGGACGGGGGAGATGACGGACAGGTCGGCGGTCAGGCCTTCGACGGAGTTGGGGCCGAGGGTCAGGCGGAAAGCGCCGGGTTCGACGATCCAAGTCAGGGACGGACCGACGAATTGGAGATGCTCGCGGGTGATGGTGAAAATTACCGTCTGTGTCTCGCCGGGAAGCAGGGAGATTTTACGAAAATCTTTCAGCATCCTTTCCGGGCGGACGACGGATGCGGCGAGATCGGAGACGTAGAGCTGCACGACTTCGTCGCCGGGACGGTCGCCGGTGTTGATGACTTCGACGGAAAGCAGCGTTTGTCCGTCGGGGTGCATCCGGGTATCGTCGAGACGGATATTGTCGTAACGGAACTGCGTATAACTCAGGCCGAAGCCGAAAGGGTATTGCGCTTCGAAGTCGTCTTCGAGATACCTTTTACCACGGGTTCTGCGTTTATAGTGATAAACCGGGAGTTGGCCGACATGCTTCGGGATACCGAGGGTCAGCCTGCCGGAAGGGTTGACGTCGCCGAACAGGATGTCCGCGATCGCGTGTCCGCCTTCCTGACCGGGATACCAGGCTTCGAGAATCGCGTGGGCATGCTCGACGATCCACGGTTCGGAGATCGGGCGGCCGTTGATATAGACGATAATCACAGGCTTGCCCAGTTTGAAAATCTCCTGCGCCAGTTCAAGCTGCACACCCGCCAGATTGAGCGTCGAACGGTCGATGCCTTCGCCGCATTCCATATCGTTCCACGAGTTTTCGGTGACGACGGAAGCGCCCGTTTGCAAGTCGATCGTGCCTTCGCCGAAGTCGCGGGCGCTGGAACCGCCGAGGACGAGAATGATCGTATCGGCTTGTTCGGCTTTGGCAAGAGCGGCTGGGAAGCCTTCGCGCGATTCTCCGCGAATCCGGCAGCCCGGCGCGTACAGCACTTGGCTATCGGCGAGATCGCCGCCGGGCTGCTCGCCCAGAGCGGTCCGCACGCCGTCCAGCACGGTCGCGATGGCGCCGGCAGGCTGCGGGGACGTGTAATCGCCGAGCTGATTGTACGGCGCGTCCGCGTTGGGGCCGATAACGGCAATCTTTTTGGCGGAAAGGGAAGTAAAAGCCGAGCGCTCCAGCGGCAAGATGCCGTCTTCGTTTTTCAACAAAACGATGCCTTCCGCCGCGACTTTCCGTGCCAACCGTCGATGATCCTCGCTGCCGATCACTTTGGCTGCGCGTGTCGGATCGACGAACGGACGGTCGAACAGGCCCAGATCGAACTTCATTTCCAGCACGCGTCGTACCGCGCGGTCTACGTCCGCTTCGCTCAACAGTCCGTCACGCACGGCCGAGAGCAGATGCCGATCGAACATTTCGCCGGACATCTCCATATCCACCCCGGCCAATACGGCTTGCGCCGCCGAATCCGCGCCGTCCTCCGCCGTGTTTTGCCCGGAAGTCAGCAGGCCGAGAGCGCCGCAGTCGGTAATGACGAAGCCGTCGAAGCCCCATTCGTCCCGCAAAATGTCTTGCAGCAGATATCGGTTGGTCGTGCACGGAATGCCGTCGATCTCGTTGTAGGCGGTCATGACGGAACGCGCTCCGGCGTCCACCGCATGGCGGAACGGCAGCAGGTCGATCTCGTGCAGCTCGCGAGGGCCCATATGGACCGGAGCGGAGTTGCGTCCGCCTTCCGAGCTGCCGTAAGCGGCAAAATGCTTGAGCGTGGCGAGAATAGCGTCGTCCGCGGACAGGTCGCCGCTTGGGCCTTGCAGACCTTTTACAGCAGAGCGGCCGAGCACAGAGGTCAGATGCGGATCTTCCCCGTAGCATTCCTCTGTCCGTCCCCAGCGCGGATCGCGCACCACGTCGAGTACGGGCGAATACGTTGCCGCTCCGCCCTGACTGCGCGTTTCCAACGCGACGGCACGGCACATCTCTTCGTACAAGGCCGGATTCCACGTGCTGCCGACCGAGATCGGAACGGGGAACACGGTGGCGCCGATCGCCATATGTCCGTGCGAGCATTCTTCGCCGAACAGGATCGGAATGGCGTGGCGGCCGTGTTCCAGCGCGTACGCCTGCATCTCGTTGACCAGCTTCGCGCCGTCTTCCGGCGACAATCCCGTTTCCAAGGTGACGCCGGTCCACGGATCGGCGCGCAGCGTTCCGTACAGCGAACCGACGCCGCCTTCGGCAACGCGGCGTTTGAACGATTCCGTCAGCTTTACGGAGCCGTCCGCTGTCCGTTCGTAGCAGGTCCAACCGAACGGCTGGGCAAGCTGACCGACTTTTTCTTCCAGCGACATGTCCTTCAGCAGCTTGCCGATCCGTTCTTCGACGACTGCGGAGCGGGACGTTGGCTTTGGCTTCATGTTTGACTCACGCCTTTCTTATCCAAACTTTCCTATCGAAAATAAGCAGGCGGGTCGGTCCGGGGAAAAGGACGCTTCGATTTGTTCGCCGCGATGTTCTTTTCCCCATGACCACCCGCCTTATGACATCGTTTCGCTTAGTTCGCTTTCCAACGGTCGTATGCGGCTTGATTGATCTCCGCTACGCGTTCGGCGCCCATCTTTTTAAGTGTCGCGACATAGTTGTCCCAACCGCTCATCGGTTCCGCGCCGGTGATGAATTTCGCTTCCATCTGCTTCACGTAGGTGCTGAGGTCGGAGTTCAGGCTGTTGATCTCCGATTGTTCTTCTACCGTCAGGAACAAGGCAGGGAACGGGATACGCGCGCCGTTATCGAGCAGTTTGGTTTGCGTTTCGTTGGCTACCCACAGATCGAAGTCGGTGGTCAGGCCTTTGCCGATATCGTCCGTCGTTACGGTCGGAGCCGGAATGCCGTAGTTCGGCGTCAGCGTTGCGCGGAAGTCTTCACGGTCTTGGCCGTCCGGTACCGGGAGGTACTTTTTGGTGCGATCCGCTTCGTTTTCGTACTCCCACAGCGTGCCTTCCGGTCCTTTGTTGAACAGCAGGGAGCCTTCGTACGAATACAGATAGTCGACCCAGCGCAGCGAAGCTTCCGGGTACTTATTCGTTTTCGTGATGGCAAAAGCGCCTGTCGTGATGCCGCGGTTTTTCGCGATCGCCGCTTTGTCGACGTATTCGCTGCGCACGGGCAGGAACATCGGATCTTCGGTCGAAGGCTCGCCGCCTTTGGTCATATAAGCGTTCCAGTCGGAGAACAGGGCGATCTGGTTGTTTTGGCCTTTGGCTTTCTTTTGCTCGGCCGTTTGGGAGAAGCTTTCCGGATCAAGCAGACCGTCGGCCCACAGGCGGTTCATATATTCCAGGTAATGCTTGAATTCTTCGTCCATTGGCGTGTAATGCACCACATCGTTGTCGTCGACGTACGTTTCTTCTTCATAGACGCCGAACGCGCCCAGCAGCCATGTCCGGATATCGCGCAGGTTGGCGGCCGGCGTGGTTACGGAAGAAATCCCGATCTCGTCCGCCTGGCCGTTGCCGTTCGGATCTTCTTCTTTGACGCGCTTCAGGTAATCGTACAGCTCCTCGGTCGTTTCCGGCAGCTTGTCGACGCCTAGCTTTTCGAGGAATTCGCCGTTGTACCAGAGTGGATTGCGGTACCAGTGCTGGCTGAATTCGACGACCGGTAAGGAATAGATATGGCCGTCCGGAGCCGTGATCGATTTGCGTACGTCCGGGTATTCGTCGAGCAGCGCTTTGAAGTTCGGCGCGTACTCGTCGATCATGCCTTCCAGCGGGACCAGCACGCCTTGTTCGCCATACTTGAGCTGCTCGGAAGCGGTCAGGCCGGCGGCATAGAACACGTCCGGGTAATCTTCGCTGGCGAAGACCAGATTCTTTTTCGTTTCAAAACTGTCTTTCGGCGCGTTCTTGTATTCGAACTTGATGTTGGACATCTTCTCCATCTCCTGAAGAACGGCCATGTCCTCCCAGTTCTGAATCCCGACGTCCGGCGCCATCATCGTCAAGGTGATCGGTTGTTCGACAATCGGGAAACCTTCTTTGCTTACCGTGACGCTTTCCGCGTTGCTGGCTGCTTCTTCTCCGCCACCGCCGCAGCCTGCGAGCAGTGAGGCGCCAAGCCCTCCAACCATCAGCAGCTTCCAAGCTTTGCTTCGAATATTCATGGTAAATCCCCCTCTGTTTAAAGTAAGTACCGTAAGCTTACCCTTTGACCGAACCGATCATCACCCCCTGTACGAAATAACGCTGCAGGAACGGATATACGGCGATGATCGGAAGCGTGGAGACGACGATGACGCCGTATTTGATCAGGGAAGCCGTTTCGGCTTTGGAATTCATCGCTTGAGCAATATCTCCGCTGATTGCCGCTCCCGTCGTTTCCGCAGACATTTCCTGCAAGACGAGAATTTGGCGCAGCACCATTTGCAATGGATATTTGGCTTCGCTGTTCAGGTAGATGAGCGAAGAGAAGTAGCTGTTCCAGTGGCCGACGCCGTAAAACAAAGCCATAACCGCGATAATCGGAGCCGATAGCGGCAGAACGATTTTCCAAAACAGCTTAATATTCGTACAACCGTCGATATGGGCGGCTTCCTGAAGTTCTTTTGGAATGGTCGATTGGAAAAAGGTACGCGCCACCACGATGTTCCAGACGGAAGCGGCGACCGGAAGGATCAGCGCGCCCATCGTGTCGATCAAGCCGAGGTTTTTCACTACCAGATACGTCGGAACGAGGCCGCCGCTGAAAAACATCGTCAGCAGGATAAAGCCCATGAACCAGTTGCGGCCGACAAAATCGGAACGGCTGAGCGCATACGCGGCAGGCAGGGTAACGGCCAAATTGAGCAGCGTGCCGACCACCGTGTAGATAATCGTGTTCAGGTAACCGTTCCAGATCTTCGGATTGTTGAACACCAGCTCGTAGCCGGCCCAGGTGATGTCTTTCGGAAACAGCCACATTTGCCCCGAGTTGACCGCCTGCGGACTGCTGATCGACGCGCTGAGGATATAGATAAGCGGATACAGCACGATCACCAGGGCAATACACAGATAAATGTACGTGCCGAGCAGGAACATTTTGTCGCCTTTCGATTCTTGCATCGCTTTAACCATGACAACCCCTCCTTACCACAGACTGTTTGAGCTGGTGCGTCTGGCAATCCAGTTGACCAGAACCAGCAAAATGACGTTGATAACCGAGTTGAACAGACCGACCGCGGTCGAGAAGCTGTACTGCGCATCGACCAAGCCGGCGCGGTAGACGTAGGTGGAGATGACGTCGGACGCTTCGAGGTTGAGCGAGTTTTGCAGCAGCAGGATTTTTTCGTAACCGACCGTCAGGATATTCCCCATGTTCAAAATGAGCATGATCGTGATCGTCGGTAAAATAGTCGGCAGATTGATATGCAGCACGCGCTTGAAACGGCTCGCGCCGTCGACGATCGCGGCTTCGTGCAGCTGAGGATCGACACCGGACAGCGCCGCGAGGTAGATGATCGTGCCCCAGCCGGTACTTTGCCAGACGCCGGAGAGGACGTACATGGTCTTGAACCAGGCCGGATCGGTCAGGAACTGCGGAGCATTGAAGCCCAGCGCTTCGATCAGCATGACGATCATGCCGTTGCTCGGCGACAGGAAGGTAATGATCATGCCCGCCATGACGACAACGGAGATAAAATGCGGCGCGTACGTGACCGTTTGCACCGTCTTTTTAAACTTGCCGCTTGTGATTTCATTGAATGCTAGAGCGAGAATGATCGGAAGCGGGAAGCCGATCGCCAGCTCGTAGAAACTGATGCTGAACGTGTTCCAGAGCAGATCCCAGAAGTAATACGAATTGAAGAAACGTTCGAAATGGTCGAAACCGACCCAAGGACTACCGGTGACGCCCATGGACGGAACGAAGTTTTTAAAAGCGATCTGAATGCCGTACATCGGGAAATAATGAAAGATCAAAAAGTACAGAAGCGCAGGGAGCATAAACAGGTACAATTCCCAATTCGCTAAAATTTGTGCCCGCTTCGAGCTTTTTTTCAGGAGCGGCAGCTCGGCGGTTGCGGATGACTTGGACGCCTTCATTTCGTTTCCTCCCTTCTATAGGCGTGTGTTTACACGTAAGGCTTTTCCATCGTCGTGGCGGAGAGCCTCAAGTGTAAACACACGCGTTACGCAACGATTTGGCAATCGATAGGAATAAAGCTGACATGCGGCAAAAGCCGATTCCATTATTCCGAGATGCGTACGCTTACAATTCGAATCTTAACGAAGCATTCCTGACACCGTAAATATGTCGATTGCGTATTGTCATTCTTGAAAAGCTGACAAATGGCGCAACGGCGGGCTTTGCGGGAATAAAAGACAATCCGGATGTCAGCTTTTCTTTTACCGAAACTATGTTAAATATGTGCGCAAAGAAGCGGTGGAAATTCCACATATTGCGCTTGCGTCCGGGGTATGCCAACATGGTTCCGAACCTGAGCAAGGCGAAGGAGGACATTGTCCATGAAGCGAAAAACCGCGCATATCATCTCCCACACCCACTGGGACCGGGAATGGTATCTGCCTTACGAATCGCACCATTTGCGTTTGACCACATTGATGAACGAACTGATGGATACGCTGGAGCAAGACGGGCGTTACCGATATTTCCACCTCGACGGCCAAACGATTATCATCGACGACTATTTGCAAATGTATCCCGACGGGCAAGAACGGTTAGCCAAACTGATCGAACAAGGCAAAATCATCATCGGCCCTTGGTATGTGCTGCAAGACGAATTTTTGACCAGCTCGGAAGCGAACGTGCGCAATTTGCTGATCGGCCACCGGGAAGCCGCGCGTTGGGGTCCGGTATCGAAGCTGGGGTATTTCCCGGATTCGTTCGGCAATATGGGGCAGGCGCCGCAGATGCTGAAGCAGGCAGGCATCGAAGCGGCGGTGTTCGGACGCGGCGTCAAACCGACCGGGTTCGACAACGTGGTCGTGGATACGCCGGGCGAATACGAATCTCCTTACTCCGAAATGTTTTGGGAATCGCCGGACGGATCGAGCGTAGTCGGCGTCCTGTTCGCGAACTGGTACAGCAACGGCAACGAGATTCCGGTCGATGCGGGCGAAGCGGTCGTGTTTTGGGATAAAAAGCTGGCCGATGCGGAAAAGTACGCGTCGACGCCGGAACTGCTGTACATGAACGGATGCGACCATCAGCCGATACAAAAAGACTTGGGCGACGCGATCGAAACGGCGAAAACGCTGTACCCCGACGTGGAATTCGTGCATACGACGTTCGACGATTATCTGGAAGCGCTCGGGAAGCATCCGTCGGACGATTGGGTGACGGTGCACGGCGAACTGCGCAGCACGCGGACGGATGGTTGGGGTACATTGGTCAACACGGCATCGGCGCGGGTGTACCTGAAGCAGATGAACCAGGCCGGACAGACGCTGCTGGAAAAAGGAGCCGAGCCGCTGGCCGCGATCGCGAGCCTGACGGCGGGACACAAGTATCCGCACGAACCGCTGGCCTACGCATGGAAAACGCTGATGCAAAACCATCCGCACGACAGCATCTGCGGCTGCGGCGTCGACGAGATCCATCGCGAGATGGTCGGACGTTTCGATAAAAGCCGCCATATGGCGGAAGCGCTGATCGCGGAAAGCTTGCAGGCGATCGGTTCGCGAATCGGCACGGACGATATTTCGGCATGGCCGAAAAACGCGCGTCCCGCAGCCTTTTTCAATACGACGGGTTGGGAACGCAGCGGCGTGGTGACGGTCGACGTGCAGGCGGTGCGGATCAATTTCAAAGAAGGGCCGTCGCCGCAAGGCATCGCGGACAAACTGGACGCGTTGAAGATCGGACCGGGCCGCGTGGTCGATACGGAAGGCCGAGAGATTCCGGCTTCGGTCGAGGATCTCGGCGCGCAGTTCGGCTACGATCTGCCGAACGACGGGTTCCGCGTGCCGTACATGGCGCGCACGTTCCGGTTGACGTTCGAAGCGCGGAACGTTCCGGCGCTAGGGTACAAGCTGTACGCTTGGGTGCCGGAGGAAGCGGGAAGCGGAGCGGATTATGCGGGCGGGGCTGATCATGACCGCGCGGGAGACGCGGAAGTTCGGGCCGTGCAAGCGAGGGAGGCGCTTCGAACCGAAGCGGCCGGATTCGCGAACGCGGCGCAGCATCCGACGCACGCTCAAGGCGATCAAAGCGGATCGTCTGCGCATATCGCCGTTGCCGATCGCGAAACGGCCGGAAATTCGGTCCAAATCTACGGCCAAGCCGAAGAAGTCGTGCCGACGCCGCACGGCATGGAAAATCAATTTCTCGCCGTCCGCTTCGCGGAAAACGGTTCGTATTCACTCACCGATAAAATCACGGGCCGTACCTTTGAAGGGCTTGGCGCATACGATGATTGCGGCGATATCGGCAACGAGTATGTGTTTCGTCAGCCGGAAGACGATGTTCCGCTGACGACGAAAGGGTCGACTGCGGCGATCTCGCTGGTCGAGGACAAGCCGTACCGGGTGACTTATCAGATCGTGCACGAATGGGAGATTCCTGCTTCGGCCGAAGCATTGTTCGAAGATGAAAAGCGGCGTCTTGTGCCGTTCCGCAAACGTCGATCCGGACGCTCGGCGGACATGGTGACGTTGAAGTTGACGACGCTTGTGTCGCTGGAAGGTTCCGGCAAAGGCATTCAAGTATCGGTCACGCTGAACAATCAGGCACGGGATCACAGGCTGCGCGTGCTGCTGCCGACCGGCTTGCAGACGCAAACGGTATTGGCCGATTCGATCTTCGAAGCGGCGGAGCGCGATATCGTGCCCGCGCCGGAATGGGTCAATCCGAGCAACGCCCAGCATCAGCAGGCTTTCGTCAGTTTGTCCGACGGCATCCACGGGTTGACCGTCGCCAACAAAGGCTTGAACGAATACGAAGTGCTGCAAGACGGTTCGGGCACGATCGCTGTCACGCTGCTGCGCAGCGTCTCGGAGATGGGCGATTGGGGCGTGTTCCCGACGCCGGAAGCGCAGTGCATCGGCGAGCATACGTTGGAATATGCGGTGTACCCGCATACCGGAAATGTCATCGACTCCGGCGCGTTCGCACAGGCGTACCAGTACCAGACGCCGTGGTTCAGCCAACCGCTCGATAGGCAAGCCGGAACGCTTCCGGCGGAATATCGTGCTTTGACATGGAGCGGCGACAAGCTGGCGCTGTCTGCGTTCAAGCAGTCGGAAGAAAACGGCGACGTGATCGTGCGCTGGTACAATCTGTCCGGCGAAAATGCGCCGCTTGAATTCGAACCGAAGTTCGCGGCCGATACGGTATACGGGAGCGATATTTTGGAACGGCGCGGGGAAGTCGTCGGGCAGGGAGCACAATACGCGACGCAGATCCCGGTCGGCCCGGCGAAGATCGTCACGTTCGCGTTGGCGGTTCCGCAGGCTTCGAACCCGACTCGCTAAAACGGCACACCCAATCACATTCCAACAGGAGGCGTTACTCATGAACACGACAAAAACTCTGCCTGCGGCAGTCGAGCGTTACCTCGAAGAAACCGACCGGCGGCTGGCGCATCATCCCAAGCTTCGGCAGGTGTTCCGCAACTGTTTCCCGAACACGCTGGAAACGACGACCAAGCTGCTCGACGACGGCACGACCTTCGTCTACACCGGCGATATTCCGGCCATGTGGCTGCGAGATTCGGTCGAGCAGGTGCGCCATTATATCCCGCTTGCCAAAGAAGATGCCGATTTGCAGCGCATTATCGAAGGACTGATCGCGCGGCAGCTTTTTTACATCAATATCGATCCGTACACCAATGCGTTCAATGAAACGGCCAACGGGCGGCATTACCGCGATTCCGACGATTGCGAATTGAGTCCGTGGATGTGGGAACGCAAATACGAGCTGGACTCGCTGTGCTTCCCGGTGCAGCTGCTGGCGCAATACTGGCAGGAAACGGGGCGCACCTCCATGTTCGATGACGATTGCTACCGGGCGCTTAGCAGCGTCGTGCGCGTGATCGCCACCGAGCAGCGGCACGACGAGAAATCGCCGTACTTTTTCCGTCGCGACACGAAGCAGGACACCGAGACGCTGTACAACGACGGACGCGGCATGCCGACCAACTACACCGGCATGAGCTGGTCCGGCTTCCGTTCCAGCGACGACGCGTGCGAGTTCGGCTACAATATCCCAGCCAATATGTTCGCGGTCGTAATCCTCGGCCATATCGAGCGAATCGCGTCGGACATTTACGAAGACGCGGAACTCGCCGGGCGCGCCGCGAAGCTGATCAAAGAAATCAACTTCGGCATCCAGCGTTACGGCATCGTCGACCATCCGAAGCACGGCAAAATCTACGCGTTCGAAACCGACGGCTACGGCAACTTTTCGCTGATGGACGACGCCGGAACGCCGGGGCTGCTGTCGATCCCGTATATCGGCTACGTCGGCACCGACGATCTCATCTATCAGAACACCCGCCGTTTCGCGCTGAGCTTCGACAACCCGTTCTACTTCGAAGGCAAGCACGCCAAAGGCATCGGAAGCCCGCACACGCCCGGCGGTTACGTCTGGCATATGGCGCTGTCCATGCAGGGACTCACGTCCGAAGACGACCAGGAGATCAAAGACCTGATCGAGACGCTGCTCGCCACCGACGCCGGAACCGGCTATATGCACGAAGGCTTCCACCCCGACGACCCAAGCGACTTCTCCCGCGAATGGTTCGCCTGGTCCAACAGTCTGTTCGCGACGCTGGTCGTGAAAGCGATGGAAAAAGGATTGGTCTGATCTGAGCAAACTAAAAAACCACGACTTCCCGAATCCTCGGGAAGTCGTGGTTTTCTTTTGCCGAAAAGCATAGCTGGACCGACAAGCGGTGCGCAGAGCAGCAGTAGCTCCTTAACTCGCCGAGTCCAATCCAAAAAGCCAAAAAGGCATAAACGTTCACCGAATACGGCAAAAAAACGCGCGCTGGACTCCAGCAAATATCGTATTTCGAAAAACGACTAACTCGCTTCGCACAGTCGAGCCACCAAGTTGCACTTTTTGCACGATTTTCGTTTCTCAAAGCCACTCTTTCCCGTCCAAACTGCAAAATTTACAACATTCAATCCTATTCACCGCTCCAAAAGCAAATAAAGCTCTATAATGTTGTATTCCCTACAACCCGATCAAGCCTACGAGCCTTTTTGAACCGAAAATCTTGTATAATCTGCAACTATACCTCTACACCCTCACCCTACATTGCCTAAAAATCAACCTATAACCTTCCAAATAACCTAATCCCAAAGCTACGTTGACGAAAAAGCAACCTAGAAGCCTAATAAAAGAAAATACATACCGCCTAAGCGCCCTACGCTGCCTTTTCGTCAACGTAGCTCAAAAAACATCCAAATCTCACGCTCTACATGGCCTAAAAAGCAATCGCCATATTTCCCTACCCAAATACCCAACAGCCTACAGATTCTATGTACACCTTGTCCAATCCGCACACGCTAAATCCCAATACTCGGCCCGCTCTTATCCCTTAAACCAACTCTAGCAAATCCAAGCCTTGCATCCCTATTCCTGTATCTTTTCGCCTTCGATCTCTTGCTCTTGCCCTACCACCCTCCCCGCGCATGCCCCAGCCGCGAGCCGGTTTCGAACCGAAGCGCCTTTGCCCTTGAAAGGACAACGAAGCGCAGGTCGAAACCGGCTCGCGGCGCCACCCATGCGCTTCACCCTCACACCTCATAATTCACAACATACGGATGCATCCCCGCCCGATAATACCCTTCGCTGCACTCCACCGCCCGCCCGTGTTCATCGTAAGCAAACCGCAGTCTTTTCAGCAAAGGGGTCCCCGACGGAATACCAAGCGAATCGGCGATCCCGACATCCGGCGATCCGACCGAAAATTCGTCGCGCATCCGCGCGATTGCAATTCCTTGCTCCTCCAGCCAGCCATACAGCGATTGCCCCTGAAGCCCTGACTCCGCCGGATCTTCCGCACGGGCAGGCAAATAATGCGTGTAGTGAATATACGGCACGTCGTCCAGCGTATATAACCGTTCGATTCGCAAACACGACTCGCCGAACAGCTCCCGCAGACGTCCTTCCGCTCCGGTACGAATGGTCTCCGCGTGCAGCAGTTGTTTGCCGATCCGATGGCCTTCCTCGACCAGAATCTCCGTAAACCTTTTCCAGGTAGAAAGCTTGGAAGTTGAGGTATTGCGGCTGACCCGCGTGCCTTTTCCGCTGCTCGTCTCCAAATATCCTTCCTGCACGAGCAGCTTAACCGCATTGCGAACGGTTATCTTGCTGACCGCGAATTCTTCCTCCAGCTTCGGCTCCGGCGGCAAATACGAGTCGAGCGGATATTGGCCGTGTAAAATGCGATCTTTGAGAATGCCGTGAATTTTGAGGTATAGCGGTTGTTTGGTGCGGCTTGTCGCCATAAAAGTTCCTACCTTTCTATATCGCCGATTCCTTCCATCATCGCCCGGAAAATTTGCGCCTCCGACGAGAACGGCGTGTCGCCCGCAATCGTGTGCGCCAGCATGGAAGCGGCCGATGCGAACCGGACCGTTTGCTCCGGCGCGAAGTCCGATAGCTCCCCGTGGATAATGCCGCTTGCATACGCATCGCCTGCCCCGATGCGATCATAGACCGGGAATGTCAGCGGATCGGAAAAATAAAACGCTTCTCCGGTATGTAAATAACCGAGCAAAGAGTGCTGACCGTCCTTTTCAATGTGGCGATGGGTTCCGGCGATTGTCGCGATATTATACAGCTTGGCTACGGCAGGGATCAATTCCCGAAGCTGATCCAGCCGCTCCGTGGACGAAAAGGGCAGACCGAGGATGTGCATCGCGTCGTTTTCGTTCATACATACGATATCGGCGAAATGCAGCATTTTTTCATACCATGGACGCGCAAGATCATATCCGCCTTCGCCCCAGAGGGCAGGTCGGTAGTTGCAATCGAAAATGACGGTTTTTCCCGCTGCCTTCACCGCTTCCGCGAACGCCACCGCATTGCGCCGAACCGTATCGTTCATCGCAAGCGAGATGCCGCAAAAATGAACCGCATCGACAGCGCTCGCGGCATCGGCAAACGGGTACGCGCCTTCGGCGGCGGTATTGAAGCTGCTGTGCGGACGGTTGGAGTACGTGACCCGGCTCGGACGCGCCCCGAACCCCGTTTCGAGAAAATACATGCCCAGATACAAGCCGTCTCTGCGGATATAGTCGTTCGACAGCCCGAGCTTGCGCAGATTGGCTTCCGCCGCGTCGCCGATCGGATTGTCCGGCAGCGTCGTCACGGGCAGCGCAAGGTGGCCGAACCGCGACAGCGCGGACAGCACGTTGACGCCGCTGCCGGAATACGAGACTTGCAGCGTATCCGTTTGCGACAACAGCCGAAGACCGGGAGTCTCCAGCCGCATCATCACTTCGCCGAACGCCGCTACCGTTTTAGGCATGGCGATCGACCAGCTTTTTCATGACCTCCAACAGCTCGCTCACGTCGGATACGATCGTATCGCCGCTGCCCGGGTCGATGATCGAGGAGTAGACGTGGGGAATGACCTGCGGCACGCCGGCTTCGAGCGCGATTTGCAGGATGGGACCGAAGTTTTCTTTGTCGATGCCGCCCGTCGGTTCGAGCGCGAAGTTTTCTTCCCCGCAGGCTTCGGCCACGGCGCGATACTCGGCTTCGAGCGACAGTCCTTTCATCGGGAAGTACTTGAGCGCGCTTCCGCCCATGTCCCGAACGAGCGCGATCGCGGCTTTGACGGGAACGACCGCCTGCTCGGACGATGCGGCGCTAAACGGTCCGGTCGACAGGTTCACGTAGCCCGGTTTGCCGGAAGGCGAGACGAGCGCATTGATCCAGCCCGGCGTTCCGGCCAGATTGGCAGAAGTCGCCCCGACCGACGGGAACACCTGATTGATATGGCTGCCTGCGTAATGACGCGCGATCTCGGCTACGACTTGCGCTTGACGGTTATCGCCCGCACCGAGTCCGATCGAGACGGCGTCGTCGATGCCGCGGCCGTACTCGCGCATCGCGTCGATGGCTTCGGGCACCGTTTTGTACGCTTTGGACAGCACGCCCACCAGCACATGGCCTTCGGCCGCTTCGAATACGTCTTTGGCGTTTTGTACGCTGCCCGCCAGCACATTGAGCGCCGCGCGGCCGTTGTACAAGCGTTTGATAATCGGAGCTTCGGTAGCGGAAAGTTGAGTGGTCATCGGTTAATTTCCTCCTTTTAAAAGCAAAAGTTCGCGCAGTCTGCGTTCGATCACCTGCATATCGTCGCCCAGCAGCGGTCTCGGGTCGATATCGAAATAGCCTTGTCTTGCGCCGTAATCCCGGGTATAGATGGCGATCTCGCCGTTTTGCAGACCGTCGACCGTTTGCACCGCGTCGATTCCGGCGAGAGACGGGTCGATCTTGATCCGGGCCCGGTAAATGGCGCGCCCAGCCTCGTCCTGCACGATGCTCACCGTCACGCCTTCGAAGTCACCAAGCGGCAGCAGCACGTTCAACGCTTCGCGTTCCCGTTCGCTGGTGTCTTTTTTGTCCAGATACTCGTCCAACGCTTGCAGCAGGCCGAACGTTGTTTCTTTGCCGACTTTCATGCTTCGTCCGATGCCGTGCAGTTGGACCTTGACCTGCTCGACGTACTCGCGCTTGCCTGCCACGATCCCGGAGGTCGGACCTTCGATCGCTTTCGAGCCGCTGAAAATGACCAGGTCGGAACACGCCGCGTACCGCTGCAAATCTTCCTCGGCCGCCGCGTCGACGATCAGGGGCAGACCGAGCTTTTGCGCCAGCGCCCACGTTTCTTCGATCGAAGCCATGTTTTTTTGCACGGCGTGATGGGATTTGACGTATAAAAGGGCGGCGGTGCGCTCGGTGACGGTGTCTTCGATCTGACGCACGGTGCCTTCATTGGCGTAACCGGCTTCGACGACGAGACCGCCGCCGAGATAAACCATCGTTTCGACGGGAGCGCCGTATTGAACATTATGTCCTTTCAGCATCACGATCTCGTTTTTGAGAATAGGGGATTGGTGCAGGCGCACACTGCGGCCGCGATCGCCTTCCGTCACGATGCCCGCGACGGAGAGAGCGATGCCGCTGGATGCCGAGTTCACGACCAGCGCCGCTTCGAATCCCAGTTGATCCGCGATCCGATCGCCTGCTTTGTTCACCAGATCGGCGATCTCGACATAACTTTGACCGCCGATGCGCATCGCTTCCATAACGGTATCGCTCGGTGTGGACACGCCGAGAATGCTCATTCTTCCGCTGGCATTGATGACGCGCTTAAGCCCGTACTTGGCATGCAAGGTACTTGCCATGGATAACCACTCCTTCAGCTTGGATAGTTTGTGCGGATATGCGGGTGACGCCTTCCGAATCGGTGAGGACGGACGGAACATTTTTAACGGAAAAAAGGGTAAGGTTGGCGGGATCGCCGACTTGGATTCGACCGAGTTCGGGACGTTTCAGCCAGGCGGCGGGACGGGAGGTGACGGCTTCGATGACCTCCGTCAGTGGGTAGCCGAGGGTCAGAAACTTGGTTAATACGTTCGCCATCCCGTAAACGGGTCCGTTCAGACGGTTGCCGCGATAAATATCGGTGCTGATCGTATCGAACGATATGCCGGCGCTGCGCGCTTGTTCGGCTGTTCGGAACGAGAAGCTGGCGGTGCCGTGACCGACGTCCAGCTTGACCCCGCGCCCAATCGCGTCCGTTAGCACAGACAGAGGAGTTCCGGCGTCGTCGAAAAGGTTGTTGGCTTTGCCGTTCAGGTAATGCGTGACGATATCGCCTTTTCGCAGCAGAGGGATCACGTCTTCGATTGCGGGCGGGGCAGAACCGATATGCGTCATGATCGGCAGTCCGGTTTCTTCGCTCAAGCCGACGGCCAGCCGCAAAGGTTCCGTGCCGTTGCCGCGCACTACGCTGCTGCTGATTCGTGCTTTTAACCCTACGATGAAGTCCGAGTGCGCATGAACAGCTTGAAGCAGCGATTCCCGGTGTATCCACTCCAACTGCGACAGCTCGTCGGTTCGCTGAAGGCCAATCCGCGATACATTAAGGAAAGCAAATAATCGGGTAAGGCTTTCTGCTCGACTTGCGGCCAGCTCGTCGATCCGATCCGCGCCGCAGCTTCCCGCATCGACGATCGTCGTGCAGCCGCAATCCACGCCGATCGCGTCGACGGAATCGCCGTACGGCTCGAATTCCGGAAACGCATGCACATGCATGTCGATCCAACCGCTGGATACATACAGGCCTTCGCAATCGAGGATGTCTCCGCCGCTTGCCGTGCCGGGTTGGTGCAGACTGTCGATCCGGCCGTTTCGAATGTTCAGGTCTGCGATCCGGCCATCCGGGAACCGAACATGCCGCAGCACAAAATCTTGATTCATGGCGCACCTGCTTTCTGGTAGGAGTCTCCATTTCAAGATAACACCGCTTTTTAGAAAAAACAATATAACGTTATAATGTTTAGGGGGATGGGATGTAAAAAAAAGAAAGCCAAATGCAAAAAGAACGCCGAATATGAAAAGAATGCGGAATACGAAAAGCCCGGATTGGCACACGCACCGATCGGAATTTTGAGAATAAGTGCGTATATCCATTTATTTTCTTCGTATTCTGTGATTTGTAGGGATTAGATGCAGACATACACTTAATTTCTCGGCCTTGTGTGATTTTACGCGTTTTTTCTTCGAATAAATGTATATTTGCACCTATTTGAAAATTCCGAAGCAGATCGAACGAAATAAGTGTAATTGAGCATTTATTTCGACTCCTTTAGCCAAACGTAAAGTCGATCCGAAAGCCGAATCCAAAATAAAAACGCTTCAATACCTTTTCGAAGCGTTGACGATTTTGACGTTTCGGTTAAGACGTTGCGGATTGAGCAGTCGAGTCTTGCCCTTTTATTGTATTAGAAGCAGATCAAGTCACAGTCTGATTATGCTCAAAAGCAAGATTGCGCCAGTATAAATTCGTTTGCGTTTATTAATGAAAAAAAGTTTCAAGAAACGTCTGATTGTCCATGCTGAGTGGACAGTGTTCCGACTCTTCCAATCGGTTGGAAATCGCGGAAGAACGCCCGTTTTTTCACCTTGACAGCCCATACCCCCTTTGCTAAGATTGCAATAATATATTTTCAGAAAAGCCCTTTCAGCTTTCCATATAAGGAAAAAACGGCGGTTAGGACAAGAGAAAAAAGGAGGCAAAATCGGGTGTGGAATAGCAAGTTTGACAAAGAAGGTCTGACGTTCGACGACGTGCTGCTGGTTCCGAGAAAGTCGGAAGTTCTGCCAAAGGAAGTCAGTGTGTCCACGAAATTGAGCGAAAAGGTACAGTTGAACATTCCGTTGATCAGTGCGGGTATGGATACGGTAACCGAAGCTGTATTGGCGATCGCGATCGCGCGCGAAGGCGGCATCGGCATCATTCATAAAAACATGCCGGTCGAGAAGCAAGCGGACGAAGTCAACCGCGTAAAGCGTTCCGAAAACGGCGTTATTACCAATCCGTTCTTCCTGAGTCCGGACCATCTCGTCTCCGATGCAGAGGCCCTTATGGGCAAGTATCGGATATCTGGCGTTCCGATCGTCGACGAAGACGAGAAGCTGGTCGGCATCCTGACGAACCGCGACCTGCGTTTCGTTCACGATTACAGCATCGCGATCAAGGAAGTCATGACGCAGGAGAACCTCGTAACGGCTCCTGTCGGCACGACGCTGCGCGAAGCGGAAGGCCTTCTGCAACAACACAAGATCGAGAAGCTGCCGTTGGTCGACGAGAACAACGTGCTTAAAGGTCTCATTACGATTAAAGACATCGAAAAAGCGATCCAGTTCCCGAACGCGGCGAAGGATTCGCAAGGACGCCTGCTCGTCGGCGCCGCTGTCGGCGTATCGAACGACGCGATCGAGCGTATCGATGCTTTGGTAGAAGCCGGCGTTGACGTTATCGTAGTCGATTCGGCACACGGACACCATATCAACATCATCGACGCTGTTCGCAATATCCGTGCCCGTTACCCGGAGCTGACGATCATCGCAGGCAACGTGGCAACAGGCGAAGCGACTCGCGACCTGATCGAAGCGGGTGCTTCGGTCGTGAAAGTCGGCATCGGTCCAGGCTCGATCTGTACGACCCGTGTCATCGCCGGTATCGGCGTGCCGCAAATCACGGCGATCTATGACTGCGCAACCGTCGCTCGCGAATACGGTATTCCGATTATCGCCGACGGCGGCATCAAATACTCCGGCGAAATCACCAAAGCCATCGCGGCCGGCGCGCACGCCGTTATGCTGGGCAGCATGTTCGCGGGAACCGAAGAAAGCCCTGGCGAATCGGAGATCTACCAAGGCCGCCGTTTCAAAGTCTACCGCGGCATGGGCTCCATCGCGGCCATGAAGCAGGGCAGCAAAGACCGTTACTTCCAGGACGACGACAAAAAGTTGGTACCGGAAGGCATCGAAGGCCGCGTCGCTTACAAAGGCGCTTTGTCCGACACCATCAACCAACTCGTCGGCGGCCTCCGCTCCGGCATGGGCTACTGCGGCGCCGGAAACCTCGACGTGCTGCGCAACGATACCCAATTCGTCCGCATCACCGGCGCAGGCTTACGCGAAAGCCACCCGCACGACGTACAAATCACCAAAGAAGCGCCGAACTATTCGGTGTGATCCGATCTTTTCATTATTGTATGTGCAATTCGAACGCGGCGCGCGGAACCTCTCCGCTCCCCGCGTTTTTTTATTTCTTGAATCTTGTAAGTTCTTGAATGTTGAATGAGAGTAATCCAACTCATCGGCCCGGCCAAACAACCGGGCCGCCCTTTTCCAAAAAGTCTCCCGAGCGGCGAACCAGGCGGAGGGGGAAATTCAGTGCAGGAATGGAATGTTCGCCTTTGCAATTGGGAAGCTTCCTTGTACAAATCCTATCCAGCTTCCCAAATGCAACACGCGACCGAAACGAATTTCCCCCGCAGCCGCCTCACTCGCAACGAATAGTCACTCAAGCCGCCGCACAGGAAGACACGCCACCTAACGCTGTGGTAGACTAATAGCGTATGCCAAGAAACTCAGCACGAGGGGAGTACTTATCCATTGAAACGCATGACCTCTACTTATAAAAGCAAAGTCGAAAAGAATCGGTTCGCTCAGCCGAAATTCCTGAAACGAAGCGCCGCTTCCGTTCTGCTTATCCATATGCTCTGTCTGTCCGTCGTTCCGGCCAATCTGGCCAGCGCGGCAGCAGACACAACGACCCAATCGCAAACGACAACGACCGAAACCAAAGACGCCGCTACTCCGGCAGCCACCGCTCAGAAAGCCATTCCGACCGTCCAAAGCCTCAATCTTGCGGTAAAGTCGGCCGTGCTGCTTGAGCCGACCACGGGCGAAGTCATTCTGTCCCTGGATGCCGAGACGGCATTGCCTCCGGCGAGCATGACCAAGATGATGACCGAATACATCGTGGCCGAGCAAGTCAAACAAGGCAAGCTGGGCTGGGACGATGTCGTCACGACCAGCGCGAACGCGGCTGCCCAAGTCGGCTCGCGCGTATTTCTGGCTCAAGGCGACCAACATACGGTGAAAGACCTGTATATCGCGATGGCGATCGGTTCCGCTAACGACGCGACGGTCGCTTTGGCCGAGACCGTCGCGCCGACCGAGATGGAGTTCGTCAAAATGATGAACAGCGAAGCCAAGCGCATGGGCATGACTACGGCTCATTTCGCCAACTCGACAGGCCTGGATATTGCGGATATGCCGGAAGGCACGCGTCCGTCCGATGGCAAAGAAACCGTGATGTCCGCGATGGACGCAGCGATTCTGGCGAAATACATCGTGACGGATCATCCGGATTTCAACGAGTTCACGACGATCCAATCCTATCAGTTCCGTCCGGGCGATAGCGGCAGAATCGACAATCTGGACTGGATGCTCGAAGCCAACGCCACGGTTCCGAACTTCAAGGCGTACGCGTACGAAGGTCTGGACGGTCTGAAAACGGGGCATACCGCAGCCGCGGGCAACAACTTCACGGGTACGGCTATTCGTGACGGCATGCGTCTGATCAGCGTCGTGATGGGCACGGACGTTAACAACCAGGGTTCGCGCTTCGTCGAAACACGCAAAGTGTTGGATTACGGCTTCAACAACTTCGAGATCAAAGAAATGGTTGCCGCCAATAAAGCGATCGAAGGCGAAGAGCCGGTAGCGGTAGCCAAAGGCAAAGAAGAGTCGGTAGCTTACGAGACGGCGGGAGCGATCAGCTTCGTCGTGCCTAAAGGCGCGGATGCCAGCGGTCTGAAAATGCAGAGCAGCCTGGAATCCGGACTTGAAGCCCCGATTGCCAAAGGAGATAAAGTCGGCACGGCCACCTACACCTATCAGGCCGAAGGCATGGCGGAAGCGCAGACCAAAACCGTCGATCTCGTGGCTTCGGCAGACGTGGAAAAAGCAGGTTGGTTCAAGCAATTGATGCGCGCGATCGGCGGATTCTTCTCCGACCTGTTCGAAGGCATCAAAAACCTGTTCTAAGTTACGGTAAATCCATTGTAAAGCCATACCCGCTTCTATAGAATCAGGCCTTAAGAAGTTCCGAAAATTCGGAGAACACAGGGGGCTATGACTATGGAAGCAGGTACATCGCGCGTCAAAAGAGGAATGGCGGAAATGCAAAAAGGCGGCGTCATTATGGACGTCATGAACGCTGAACAGGCCAAAATCGCCGAAGCAGCGGGCGCGACGGCCGTGATGGCGCTTGAGCGCGTGCCGTCCGATATTCGGGCAGCAGGCGGCGTGGCCCGCATGGCCGATCCGACGATCGTCGAAGAAGTCATGAAAGTCGTGTCGATCCCGGTCATGGCTAAAGCCCGGATCGGGCATTACGTTGAAGCTAAAGTGCTGGAATCGCTCGGCGTGGACTATATCGACGAGAGCGAAGTGCTGACGCCGGCCGACGAGGTATACCATATCGACAAGCATGAGTTCACGATTCCTTTTGTCTGCGGAGCGAAAGACCTTGGGGAAGCGCTGCGCCGGATCGGCGAAGGAGCTTCCATGCTGCGTACCAAAGGCGAGCCGGGAACCGGAAATATCGTCGAAGCCGTGCGTCATATGCGTCTGATCAACGGACAAATCCGCAAAGTGCGCAATCTGTCGAAAGACGAACTGTATGCCGAAGCGAAAAACCTGGGCGTTTCCTATGAAATCTTGCTGGGTATCCACGAGACGGGCAAGCTGCCGGTCGTGAACTTCGCAGCGGGCGGCGTGGCGACTCCGGCCGACGCGGCATTGATGATGCATCTAGGCGCGGACGGCGTGTTTGTCGGCTCGGGCATTTTCAAATCGGATAATCCGGAAAAGTTTGCGCGCGCGATCGTGGAAGCGACGACGCATTACGACGACTACCGTCTGATCGCCGAAGTGTCGAAAGACCTGGGCGCGCCGATGAAAGGCATCGACATCAAGCAGCTTGCTCCTTCGGAACGCATGCAGGATCGCGGCTGGTAAACGGAACATGACCACTCAAACCCTCAAAATCGGCGTCCTGGCTCTCCAGGGCGCCGTTTCGGAACATATCCGCAGTCTGGAGCAAGCGGGTGCGCAAGCGGTAGCCGTGAAAAAGACGGAGCAGCTCGACGAGCTGGACGGCTTGGTCATTCCCGGCGGCGAAAGCACGACAATCGGCAAGCTGATGCGGAAATACGGCTTTATCGAACGCATTCGGCAGTTTTCGCAAGCGGGCAAGCCGATCTTCGGCACATGCGCCGGCCTGATCGTGCTTGCCAAGCGGATCGAAGGGCAGGATGAGCCGCATCTGGGCCTGATGGATATGACGGTAGCTCGCAATGCCTTTGGACGCCAAAGGGAAAGCTTCGAAATCGACCTGCCGATCACGGGAATACAGCAGCCGGTTCGAGCTGTTTTTATTCGTGCGCCGTTAATTCGCGAAATCGGTGCAGACGTCGAAGTGCTGGCGGTTTATAATGGAGAAATGGTAACGGCGCGGGAAGGGCATCTTCTCGTGTCGTCATTTCATCCGGAATTGACCGACGACTACCGGCTGCACGAATATTTTACGCATATGGTACGTCAGTCCAAGACCGGAGAATCGAAAGGATGAAGCTCCCGTGCTGGATGTGAAAATACTTAGAAACGACTACGATCGGGTCAAGCAGGCGCTCGCGAACCGCGGCAAATCCGAAGATCTGATCGCTAATTTCCCGAGCCTCGACGGCGCGCGCCGCGAGAAGCTTCAGGAAGTTGAAATTCTCAAAAACCGTCGGAACACCGTGTCTGGCGAAGTCGCAAAGTTGAAAAAGAATCGCGAGAACGCTGATGACCTAATCGCCGAAATGCGTCAGGTATCCGACCGCATCAAGGAGTTGGACGAAGAAGTGCGCGGTCTGGAAACGGAGATCGACGCGATCACAATGGCGATTCCGAATATCCCGAACGAAGAAGTGCCGGTCGGCGCATCGGAAGACGATAACGTGGAAATTCGTCGTGTCGGCGAGCCGCGCGAGTTCGATTTTACGCCGAAAGCCCATTGGGAAACGGCGCAAAACCTCGGCATTCTTGATTTTGAAGCGGCGGCTAAAGTTACGGGCTCGCGCTTTACCTTCTATAAAGGACTCGGAGCCCGTCTGGAACGCGCCCTGATCAACTTTATGATGGACTTGCACAGCGAAGAGCACGGTTACGAGGAAATGCTGCCTCCGTACATCGTCAATCAGGACAGCTTGTACGGAACGGGTCAACTGCCAAAGTTCGAAGAAGACCTGTTCAAGCTGAAGGATACGGAGTATTACCTGATCCCGACCGCTGAGGTTCCGGTGACGAACTATCACCGCGACGAGATTCTCGAAGCGGACGTTTTGCCGAAAAAATACATCGCGTACAGCGCTTGTTTCCGTTCCGAAGCGGGTTCGGCGGGACGCGACACGCGCGGCCTGATCCGTCAGCACCAATTCAACAAAGTCGAAATGATCAAGATCGTGCATCCGGATCATTCTTACGACGAGTTGGAGCAAATGACCGCAAACGCGGAGCGCGTGCTGGAATTGCTCGGTCTGCCTTACCGCGTTATCGTACTCTGCACGGCCGATATGGGCTTTACTGCTGCGAAAACGTACGATCTCGAAGTCTGGCTGCCGGAAAGCGGCATGTACCGCGAAATTTCGTCGTGCTCCAACGTCGAAGATTTCCAAGCGCGCCGTGCAGGCATCCGTTTCCGCCGCGAGACGAAGGGCAAGCCGGAATTCGTTCACACCCTGAACGGTTCGGGTCTGGCCGTAGGCCGTACCGTAGCCGCGATTCTGGAAAACTACCAACAGGAAGACGGCAGCGTCGTCATTCCTGAAGTGCTCCAGCCTTACATGCGTGGCGTGAAAGTGATTGCTCCACAAGCGTAATCGTCGTAATGGTTATATAGAAGGAACAAGATCATGTCCGTTCTCGACACTCCATGTGAAAAGAACGGACTCTATCTTGCATGAAGCTCGATAATGAAGTAGAATAATACATGTTGCACTTTTGAGATGTATTTTACCTCTGGAGAGGTACCGAAGCGGTCATAACGGGGCGGTCTTGAAAACCGTTAGGGGGCAACTCCACATGGGTTCGAATCCCATCCTCTCCGCCAGCCTTTAAATATCCTTGCTGCGACCGTGTTTGCGGCGAGATTGACTGAAACGCACTTTACCGTTGGATAGCGGTGGGTGCGTTTTTTTGTTCGCGAGCATTCAAGTTTTTGGCATACAGCGACAAGTTGGCCCGGTGTTCGATAACGGATCAAGGCGTGCCGAATACGTTTTGCAGATAGCCGTCCAAAATGCGAAGAGGTTCCCGCAGGGCGGGGTTCGGAAACTTGTGCGTAACCTTAAAGCCTATTCTCGCGGGGACTGCCACCGGTAGTTTTTGAAGCACGAAATCTCCCGTGCGCCGCAGATGTTCGCCGATCGAAACGGGAACGATCGCCCATTGTTTCGCATCGGTCAAAAACGTCGGGATCAGCCCCGCCGTTTCCAGATGAACGCGCGAAGGGCATAACGGGTCCCACCATTGGTCATGCCTGAATTGAAATTCCCTGTTCCAATTGACGAAGACTTCGTCCTGCGCCGCCAGTTCTTCCAGGGTAACCGGATCATCCGCTTGCCTTCCGGGTACGACCCGACGCAGCAAAACCATGTCTTCGGCGAAAAACGGTTGTACCGTAACGCTGGGCGACGCGATTTCCCGGACCACGAACGCCACATCCATCTCGCGCCGCTCGATACTGTCGAACGCTTCCTGCGTGTGCTGCGTGCGAATTTGCAATCGGAGGGAAGGCGTATGCCGATTCAGCATGCGATAAACGGGCGGCAAAACGAAATGGCTGATGCTTTCGGCGGCGCTTATGGCCAGACTTAACTGCGAGCCGTCGGCTTGCAGAATTTGCGTTTCCCTCGAGAGAGCCTCCCATCTTTCCGCGATACTGAAAAAGTTTTCTCCTTTTGGGGTCAGACTGATTTTAGCTGCGCCCTTTCTTCGCTCAACCAACAGCCCGCCCATTTCCTTTTCCAATGTTTTCAACCGGTAACTCACCGTAGCTTGGGACAAGTGCAGCCATTCGGCCGCTTTGCTTAAATTTTCGGTTCATACGATCGCCAAAAAGGCTTCAATCCCCGGAAAATACATCATATGCCTCCTCCAAATATAGAAAACATTCATATTCTTCTTCAAATATTTGCGTTTTACAGCCATATTCTTCAGGTTTAAAATTATCGTGAATAATAAAGCGAGTCAAATGAAGGAGAGCCTAGAGGAAGAAAGGTGGTTTGACGATGAAAGTTTTGATTATCGGTCATTTCAGCGAAAACTCGAAATCGAATATCGTGACGTACTTTCCTTCGGCTTGGGAGGTCGTGGTTGCTCCGCCCGGTGAGGAAGCGCTGCGTCATCTCGAAGATTGCCAAGTGCTGATCCCCGAACATATCCGCGTGGATCATGATCTGCTGGCCGGCGCAAAACAACTTAAGTTGGTGCAAACGGGTGCAGGATACGACAATGTGGACATCCCCGCATGTACCGAACTCGGCATTTGGGCGGCGAATGCGGCAGGAGTGAACGCCCGGGCGGTCGCCGAACACGTTATGGCGCAGATCTTGTCTTTTTACAAAAACATCCCGTTCCTCGACGATTTCATGAAGAACGGGGGAGACGAAAATCAGCTGGAATATGCGGGAAGCGAGTTAAGCGGCCGAACGATCGGAATCATCGGTCTGGGCGCTATCGGGAAACAGGTAGCGAAATTTTGCGACGCGTTTGACATGAACGTGCTGGCTTACGCGAGAAACCCTTCGGCCCGATCGGGCGACCCGGCCGAGCTGACGGATTTCGATACGCTGATCCGTACATCGGACGTCGTCAGCGTACATGTGCCGTTGACTCGGCAAACCGAGCGTTTGATGAACAAAGAATCATTCCGGAAAATGAAAAGCAGCGCTCTTTTGGTCAATACGTCGCGGGGCGCGATCGTCCACGAAGCGGATTTGATCGATGCGTTAAAAAGCGGGGATATCGCAGGCGCATGCCTGGACGTGTTCGAATCCGAGCCGCTTCCGCTTCATAGCGAGCTGCGTAATCTGGACAACGTGATCCTGACTCCCCATACGGCAGGGATGCCGGACGGCCGGAAATTTCATAAAAAAAGATACGACTTTTTCATCGAAAATATAAAACGCGCAGAAAAAGGCGAAGAGCCTGTAAACAAGCTTAATCGGCTGTGATTTTTGGGTACAGCCAAGAACGGTGATCGCATGTGGAGTACTCGCTGTTTAAGTACCCACAGCCCTGCAATTCCGATCCGTCCTGCTTCATACTGCGGACGGTACGCTTATAAGAGGTAGAAGCAAATCGCGTTCAAATTTCGCCAAACCTGCGATAGGCGAGACAAAAGGTTGAAACATATGGCATAATTAAGATATACGCAAATGTATGCAGTCGTATACCGCGCAGCTCATCAGCAAAGGAGAGGACCCTATAGCAAGAACCATATTATCCGGAAGGAACGTGAATAATGACTGAATCCGTAGTGCCGTCTCCTGCCCGTAAGCCTTCTACACCGAAAGCGCACGGGAAGAAGACGATTAGGCAAATTATAATCCGAACAATCTTTATCATTCTCGGCGCGATTCTTGTTGCCGTGGCTCTGGAATTGTTCCTTGTCCCCAATAACATCACCGATGGCGGTATCACCGGCATTTCGGTTATGGCTTCCTATATTACCGGTTGGAAACTCGGTATTTTCCTGTTTGTTTTAAACCTCCCCTTCCTCATTATCGGCTACAAACAAATCGGCAAGACCTTTGCATTATCCACGCTTCTCGGCATTACTGTACTCTCGATCGGAACCGTGTTGCTTCATCCGGTTCAAGCTTTTGTCACGGATACATTGCTGGCCTTTGTATTCGGCGGTATTTTTCTCGGTGTCGGCACGGGTATCGTCATTCGCAACGGCGGTTCGCTTGATGGCACAGAGATTATCGCGATTTTGGTTTCGCGCAAAACGCCTTTCTCGGTTGGCGAGATCGTCATGTTCGTCAATCTGTTCATTTTGTCCGGAGCAGGGTTCGTCTTTGGCTGGGATCGCGCTTTATTCTCGATTCTTGCGTATTACATCGCCTATAAGATGATCGACGTCACCATCGAAGGCATGAATGAGTCGAAGTCGGTGTGGATCATCAGCGATCAGATCGACGATATCGGCAATGCGATTTTGGATCGTCTCGGACGCGGCGTGACTTATTTGGCGGGTGAAGGCGGCTTTACCGGAGATCCGAAAAAAGTTATTTTTTGCGTCATTACACGTCTTGAAGAAGCCAAGCTGAAGGAAATCGTGAACCAATTCGACGACAAAGCTTTCTTGGCAATCGGCAATATTCACGATGTTAAGGGCGGACGTTTCAAGAAAAAAGATATTCATTGATTGATAGCGGAATAACAGATTATTCATACAGGACCTGGGAAACGCTATAGTTCTCGGGTCCTGTGTTTTTTATGAGCCGTAGTGTCCAATTTTGGAATTTTGAAACTTTTCAAAAAATGTTCACGTATACTTAGGCATGTCCGAAACGTTTGGCAGATCAATTGGACGGGGTTTCGTCGATTGGCCGAATGGTTAAGTGGGTATTAGGAATTTTTAAAAAAATTATACAGAATGAATAGGGGAGAACAAAAACATGAACAAAAAATTATTCGGAAGCTTTGGCGCTTTGGTAATGACCGGCGCGCTCGTATTGTCTGGCTGCGGCAACAACGCGGCGAGTCCGGCGGCGAAAGTCGAGGAGACGCCTAAAGCTCTGCTGAAACAATCGGTTACAAGCGCAACGGCTGCGACTTCTTATCAAATGGACAGCAATTTCACGATTAACGAGCTGACGGTTACCGTTCCTCCGACCAGCATGGATTCGACAAGCGTGAATCAAGTGGTCAGCATGCTGAAGGGCGCGGAATTCAACGTGAAGACTGTATACCAAGGCGACCCGCTGCAAACGGAAATGAACCTTGAAGTGAAGCTGAAAGGCGATATGGAAATGACAATCAAGCTTCCTATGGTCATGACCAAAGAAAAAATGTACATCAAAGTGCCGAACATCGCACTGCTGCCGCTGCCAGAAAACATCGTAGGCAAATTCATCGAGTTCGATCTGCAAGAATTGGCTGCCGAGCAAGGCGCAGAATTCAACGAAGCTATGCTTGATCCGAAAAACTCGCAAAAACTTAGCGCCGACTTGAGCGCGGCGGTACTGGACAGCTTCGATGAAGGCACATACTTCAAAAAAGTAGAAGCAAGCGAAGCCGGACTTCCTGAAGGCGTAACCGCTGAAGACGTCGTGCGCTTCGAAGTAACAAACGACAACGTGAAAGACGCAATAACGACGCTGGTTAACGTAGCGCTTCCTAAAGTTATCGAAACGCTCGACACTCCGGAATACCGCGAAATGCTGGGTCTGACCGAACAAGATCTGCAAGATGCGAAATCGGAACTGAGCACGACCGACAACGAGCAAATGAGCCAAGATCTGGACGAACTGAAAAACTACCTGACAGTGAATACGTTCCAATTGGATACGGCGCTGAACAAGGACAAATTCCCGGTTCATCAAAAAATGACGGTGGACGTCAATTTCCAGGACCCGGAATCCGAAACATCGGGTAAAGTGTCCCTGACAGGTTCGTCGACTTACAGCAAAGTTAACGAAGCACAAACGTTTGAAGTCGGTATCCCGACAGATACGATTACGCTCGACGAGCTGGAGAACATGAACTACTAATCGGCATATTTGCAAAAAGGCGACCCCGTTGCGGGCCGCCTTTTTTTTGCGTGAAGATCGAATGATCGCATATGTTGGCGTACAAACCTTTTATCGATCAGCAGGGTCATGCTCTTCGAGATCGGAGTCGCTGTCCAATACAGATCGGGACGCTTCGTCTTCGGCCGCTGCTTGCTCGGCTCGTCGAAGCGCCTTTCGCTCCTTCATGCGTACGCGCAGCCCGCGGAAGAATTCGGACAGCAGCTCGGCACATTCGTTTTGCAGCACGCCTTCGATCAACTCCGTACGATGATTGAAACGAGGCTCTTGCAGCAAGTTCATCAGCGTTCCCGCACAGCCGGCTTTAGGATCGGGAGTTCCATAGACGACAAGAGGAACCCGACCTTGCACGATAGCTCCCGCACACATCGGGCAAGGCTCCAGCGTAACATATAACGTGCAGTCGAGCAGCCGCCAAGCACCGATGTGTTCGCTGGCTTCCCGAATCGCAATCATTTCCGCATGGGCAGTCGCATCGTGTGTGGTTTCCCGTAAGTTATAACCCCTGCCAACCACTTCACCGTGACGAACGATGACCGCACCGATCGGAACCTCTCCGATCGCTTCAGCCTTGCGTGCTTCTTCTATAGCTAATCGCATCCAATATTCATGGTCTTTTTTCGTATCAAAAGCTTCCAAACGGTAAAGCTCCTTTCGTTCGCTAAAGAGGATATCCATCGAACAAACATTCGGGTTGTTAACATGGTGTGCACAAAAATGTGGATAACTAACGAGTAGTCCACAGTGTTATGCACATATTCTACATGACAATTGTGGATTTGTGAATTGCCTGTGGATAAATAAAACCCCCATTCCAAAGAAAGGGGGTTACGGTATACGGCATCTCTTTTTACGGCGAGGTCGTATTGGTTGTGCTAATTGTGTTCGTCGAATCCTGGTAATTCCGGATGATCGAAACTTCTACCCGACGGTTCTGGGCGCGCCCTGAAGCCGTTGCGTTCGAAGCGACCGGATGATATTCGCCTGCCGCGATAGCGGTGAAGCGTACAGGGTCCAGATTCGGATTTTGCAGCAGCACCTGAAGGAAGTTATTCGCCCGACCGGAACTGAGATCCCAGTTGGACTTGAAATTGTTGTTGAAGATCGGAACGTTGTCGGTGTGGCCGATAACCTGAATGTTGTAACCCGGGAAGTTCTTCAGGATGTTCGCGATCGATGCTCCCAGCGTACGGGATGTCGGCTTGACCGTCGCTTCGCCGGAAGCGAACAACGCCTTATCGCTGATCGTGATTTGAAGCTGCGACTGGTTAAGGTTCGTCTCCAGCTGATTGCTCAGCCCGTTGCTTGCGATATAACTATCCAACTGCTTTTTGAGCTTGGTCAGATCTTCTTGTTCTTTCTTTTTCAGCTTGGCCAACGTTTCGTCAGCGGTATCTTTTTTGTTGTCCTTGGCCTGTTGAGCCATTTGTTCGACCGATTTGGTTTCCTCGGACTTCGATCCATCCTGCGTTTTGCTTTCATCGGTCGCGGACGTATGGTCCATAATGCTTTTTCCGCCGTTGAATACGGAATCGAAAGCCTCGGCCATCGCCTCAAACTTGCTGACGTTGGCCGAGCTCATGGCATACAGTACGATAAATAGGGCAAGCAAAAGGGTCATCAAGTCCGAATAGGGGAGCAACCAACTTTCGTCGGCATGTTCTTCGTGGTGTTCCGGTCTAGCCTTCTTGGCCACTCGAACCGCCTCCCTTTTCTTCTAGCTTCTTGCGTTCTGCAGGAGTCAGGAATACAGCCAGCTTTTGGTTGATCGCAATTGTCGATACGCCCGATTGGATCGAGAGCAGACCTTCAACCATCATCATACGCACTTCGACTTCTTTTTTCGAGACGCGTTTGAGCTTATTGGAGATCGGGTGAGCCAACACGTAACCGACAAAGATACCGAGCAGTGTGGCGATAAACGCAGCCGCGATGGCGTGCGCCAGTTTGTTCATGTCTTCAAGCTCGCCGAGTGCGGCAATCAGGCCGACCACGGCGCCCAGTACGCCGAGCGTCGGGGCGTACATGCCTGCCTGGGAGAAGATCTGTGCTCCGACCCGGTGGCGTTCTTCCATGGCATGTATATCTTCCATTAATACATCGCTGACGAATTCTTGGTCGTTGCCGTCGATAATCATCCGCATGCCGTTGCGCAGGAAGTCATCGTCGATTTCATCGACTTTCGATTCCAATGCAAGCAGACCTTCGCGACGCGTAATCGATGCCCATTCCATGAACATGCCCACCAGCTCAGCCTTGTCGATCGTTTTGGGCTTGAACAAGAAGATCTTGACCAGCTTCGGAAAGTTCTTCAAGTCGCTCATCGGGAATCCGACGAAGATGGTTGAGGTAGTACCTCCAATAATGATAAGATACGCCGCCGGTACCATCAGGGAACCGAGCGGTGCTCCTTTTAAAATCATGCCGACAAAGATGGAGATTAGAGCTAGGACCAGACCGATAAGAGACGATAATTCCATGTAAGCACCTCATCCATGAGAATATAAAACTTGCATAAGCACAGTTGGCCATCCCTGGCCTGTGCGAACTACAGAAGACGAGTCTTCCTGCTGCGATCTACTACGTGCAACCTTTCCCAAGCGGTGGCTTGTGCATATCTGGATACAGTTTGTCCCCGGTCCGTGTAAGCGAACAGGAGCACAAGCGCACAAATCGACAAAACGAGTGTTTGCTGGCCTTTTTCTTTTAAAAAACACCCTACAACTCCTATGTTTTTTATCGACAGGGGGAGCTTTTTTTTTAAGAGACAAATTGCGCTATAATGAAAATAAGACAGTCGGTTTAAAATAATGGACAAAAAAGGAGCAGCGCAAATGGGAGTTAAGCATGGTCGAGATTACGGGGAGATTTTGCAGGATTTAACGAAAGCGGTCTCATTGATTCCGGACAGTTATCTGTTTTTCGAAATGGATTCGGAGGACTGGGAGCGTCTCGGTCCCGAAGATCGGCTGGAGGTGCATGAGGCTTTGGCCGAAGATTTGTTTTATGCGCTTGGCACACAGCCATCGATTGACGTGGGCAGTGCGGTTGTGATTCATGATAGTGCGCTGCATCGAATCAATGTCCTTATCGGGGATAAACAAATGACCTTCGTGGCGCTGATCTGAGAAAGCGGATGGCCTTCGTCTTTATTCTGCCGGCGTCTGATAGACCATGCAGTAGAAAGGCTTCATCCCTTCCGGCGTCATTCGTTCGTACAGATCGGTAATCGTGAAGCCAGCCTTTCGGTAAGCCTTGATCGCCCGTTGGTTCCAGGTCAGTACTTCCAGGTCGATCTCTTGGCCGGGGATACGCCGTAGTGCTTCTTCCGCCACGGCCTGGACGAATAACGTGCCCATTCCTCGTCCACATAGCTCGGGACGCATGCCGATACCGAGCCGGGTCGTTCCGCCAAGGGGAAAAAGTTGGGCGAATCCATGCAGCAGGTTGTTGCGGTAGACCGTCACGTATTGTTGTTCACGCAGCTCGGGATCGCCGAATTCGATTCCGAGCTTTTTCATTTCGTCCCACGGCATCCAACCATACACATCGTAAGGCGCTTCATAGTGCCAGCTGCTGACGATTTCTGCTTCTTCCTCTGTCATCGTCCGAACCTCGAATGAATCAGCTTGCATCACGGTTTCGCCTCCTTTTCAAATAAATCCATTAAAATGGGAAAAGCCCGTTTGATCAATTTCTGAGCGGGTAATCAATAATAGGTTGAAAAATTTCATGAAAAAACCGCATCAAGATGAAATGTCATCCAAATGCGGCTCTCTATAAGAAACAATGTAAGATTAGGCGTAATGGAGAAAGAAAAATCAGCTTCCTGCAAGCTCGTTATACGAGTAAGTGCTCATTACGCGAGCTGCGCCCACATAACGATCCGCATAATAACTTGAGCTCAGGTTGTCGTAACGAACTCCGTTCGAAGACGACGAATGAGCGAATTTGCCGTTGCCGACATAGATGCCGACGTGCGAAATTCCTCTTCCGCTTGTGTTAAAGAAGACCAGATCTCCTGCGCGCAGGTCACTTTTGTCCACTTTGCTTCCGGCTCCGTACTGAGCGGAAGATTGACGCGGCAGGTCGATTCCAAGCTTGTCGAACACATAGCTTGTAAAGCCCGAGCAATCAAATCCGTTAAGCGTAGTTCCCGCAGTGCGGTATGGCGTTCCAAGTGCAGAGTCGATTACGTTGTCCAATTTGGAGTCTGCATGAGCGTTTCCTGTAGTCACCACGCTGAACGCGATGGCGAGACCCATTACTGCGGCTGTCAGCTTCTTCTTCAAAGACATTGTACCCCTTCCATTTTGCCTGCGAGGTTAGCTTAAGGATTCGGTTGAGAAGGTCCCCCTATGACTCCTTCGTTGCGAAGTCAATTCACCCATAACTGGTTCCCCCGCTTCCCGGTGCCGGAATTCGGCTTAGATCTTGGTTTGCACCGAAAAGCTTCGTTTGTCGTGTCGTCGTTGGCTTGTTTGCGTCTTGCATATATGGCTTCAATCAAAGTTTACAAAGTTGTTACTACTCACAAGTCACATTGTAGCAAAGGACTTAGCCCTTGGCAAACCTTTATTTAACGCTTTCTTGATGCGTGTTTAACACGGACCTTCCACCAAGACTATCAAAACCGCGCCGTTACAAGGTTTTATAGAAGTTAAAAAACATGACGTTCACATAAATTTACGAATATATCGCTGCTTCTTAAGCAAGGGAGCAGGCGAATTTCGACAAGATAACCGGATAAACTCCAGGTTTTTTGTTTTGCTTTCGTCTTTTTATCGGATAGAATAGAGAATGATGAAGAGTTTACTGAAAAAAGGTTAACTTTTTGCAAGAACTTGGATTGCATTTATTGGCCGAAAGGGGCGTAAATTCCCGTTATGGAAGAAAAGCAGACAGGTAAAAAGCAGCTCGGTCTGAACATTATCAGCAGCAGCCAAAAGAGCAGTAAACACAAAGGTTTCGGTACCGGAGCCATCAATCTCAATAACGTATCTCCGATCATTATAGATGAGGGCGAGGCCCGAATCGACGTTGGAGCCATGCACGCCAAAAGCAAAGTGGAACGCGGCATTCGTTTTACGGCTGAACGCCAGGACGCCGAAGGCGGACGTCTCGTTTGGTTGGTCTGGGTTGCCGTGGACAAGACGGAAGAAGGCGGCAGCTATGCGGGAGCGACAGCTTGCGAGATGTGGATCAACAGCGAGACCAAGCGCGGGTTCAAGATTCTGGCCGACCACGTGAACAAGCTGGATTATGCGATCAAGCGCAAAATCATCCTGAACGAGATGGATGGAGAGGCGAAGGCGGCGTTGAAAAAGCTGCTGACGACTCATAATGCGGAATGGTGGGAACGTTCGCCGGAAGAATTGAAGAACGAACTCGGTGGTTAACCGTTTAATCCTTTGACAAGATCAAAACGTAAAAAGCGCTGCTTCCTTTCGGGAGGCGGCGCTTTTTGCTTGTTTCCGGCGTTTTTCTTTTTTATCCGTGAAAAGGCTTCGGCGGGTTAGCTTTATCTTTTATAGAAACGTAAGGGTGATCCTTAAGGAAAAACCTCCATGGCTTAGCCGCGTACTCTTCCGCATAGTCGATATTGATCCGCGGCCCGCAGACGATATCCAGCGCTGCAACATCATCTCCTGCCTCCAGATATAGCGATGAAGTCGGTACGTTCAGACGGCAGCCGTTAAACGACTTGTCGATATCGAGCGCCCGGCACAGTTTACCCGGCCCGCCCGACAGGTCCGCCGGCTTTTTCGATTTGATTTTCCGAAGCAGCCGCATACGGCGTTCGTCTTCTTCGGTCAAAGGCTCGACGGCGCGGATCAGCACAGCCTGTGGGTCGTCCGCTGCGCCCGTCACCACATTTAGACAATGATACATGCCATAGATGAGATAAACGTAAGCCGTGCCCCCTGCGCCGAACATGATCTCCGTGCGGTTAGTGCGCCGTCCTCCATAAGCATGGCTGCCTTTATCCTCGATCCCGCCGTAGCTCTCCGTTTCGATGATCCGGCTGCGGATTTCGCCGATCTCCGTGCGACGCACCAACGTTTGGCCCAGTAAGCGCGGAGAAGCATCAAGTGCTTTGGAAGCGAATAGAGAGGCCGGAAGCGGTTGAAAACCGGAGTGCGGGGCGAGTGATTGCAGGGATTGGGAGTCTGATTCGCTCGACATTGTAAACCCTCCTGTTTCATACACGATTTCTTTCTATGCTATCATACCCGCTTCGAGCAATCCTGCCGCAGATCACACTAACCGTTCGGTTATGCACGATTTTCCTGAAAATATTGGCTTGCGCGGTGGACTACTTCTTAATACTCTATAGGTCCAAATCCCGGAATATGCTATAGTATTATAGAAGAAATCTTCATCAAGAAGGATTGGAGCGGAAGCGCTATGCAAGGCATGAGCCGCGTCCTGATTACGATCAATAGTCGGCAGGACGAAGAGAAGGTCGAGCAGACGCTCGCCGGACAGGTTTTTCAGAAAAACAAGTCGCTGTACATCCGTTATGAAGAGCCTGGAGCAAGCGGCGCAGCAAGTGTGCGTACGCTCGTCAAGGTCACGCAAGACGAATTGAAAGTTACCCGCCACGGCGAGGTGGAATCGGAGCAGTCCTTCCGCAAAGGGGACAGTCTGCCCGGTTTTTACCGTTCGCCTTACACGCGTTTCGACATGGTTACCCATACCCGGGAGCTGAGCGTGCGCATGCAGGGCTCCGCGGGAGAGATTCACTGGGAGTACGAGCTGGAAGTCCACGACGTCCTCTCGGGCCATTTTGCCGTTAGCTTAACCATACAGGAGGAAGTCAACCCACATGACGATTAACCCGCTTGAACAGCTTGAAAACACTGTAAAAACGGCTGTCGCCCAGGCGATCGCCAAAGCCGGCCTCGTAGCCGAAACCGATATTCCGGAGATTGGACTGGAAGTGCCGAAGGACAAGACGCACGGCGACCTGTCCACCAATGCCGCGATGCAGCTTACGCGCCTTGCGAAGAAAAACCCGCGCATGATTGCGGAAGCCATCCTTGAAAACCTGGACCGTGAAGCAGCTGGTATCGTGCAGGCGGAAATCGCCGGACCTGGCTTTATCAACTTCACGTTGAATAAAAGCTATCTGTACCCGGTCATCGGAACGGTTCACGCGCAAGGCGAGAACTACGGACGCATCGAAGACGGAAAAGGCAAACGCGTGCAAATGGAGTTCGTCAGCGCCAACCCGACCGGAAGCTTGCATCTGGGCCATGCCCGCGGAGCGGCTGTCGGCGATGCGCTGTGCAATCTGCTGGATTTCGCCGGCTATGAAGTCACGCGCGAATACTACATCAACGATGCCGGTAACCAGGTGACCAATCTGTGCCTGTCGCTCGAAGCCCGCTATAAGCAGGAGTTGGGACAGGAAGCCGAGATGCCGGAAGACGGTTACTTCGGCGAAGATATCAAAGGCTTTGCCAAAGAACTGGTTGAGCGCGAAGGCGAGCGCCTGCTGTCCCTGAGTCAGGGCGAGCTGATGGAATATCTGCGTACGTACGGACTGGAAAAAGAAATGCAGAAAATCCGCCGCGACCTGGATCGTTTCCGCGTGCATTTCGACGTCTTCTTCAGCGAAACGTCGCTGTATGAAAACGGACAAGTGCTGGATGCGCTCGACGAGCTGCGTTCGCGGGGCGAAGTGTTCGAAGAAGGCGGCGCGACTTGGCTGAAAACGACCAAGTACGGCGACGACAAAGACCGCGTGCTGATCAAAAACGACGGTACGTACACGTATCTGACGCCGGACATCGCGTACCACCGCGACAAGTACGCGCGCGGGTTCGACAAAGTCATGAACATCTGGGGCGCCGACCATCACGGGTACATCCCGCGGATGAAGGCGGCTATGCAAGCGCTGGGCAACGATCCCGAGAAACTGATCGTGTTGATCGCGCAGATGGTCAGTCTGTTCCAAGGCGGCGAGAAGGTCAAAATGTCCAAGCGTACCGGCAAAGCCGTTACGATGGAAGACCTGATGGACGAAGTCGGCGTCGATCCGATGCGTTACTTCTTCACGATGCGCAGCATGGACTCGCATCTGGACTTCGATATGGATCTTGCCGTTTCGACGTCGAACGAGAACCCCGCGTTCTACGTCCAATATGCGCATGCGCGCATTTGCAGCATTTTCCGCCAGGCCGACGAGCAAAACGTGACCGTGCTGCCGCTCGACCAAGTCGACTTGAGCAAGCTGACCGCTAACCACGAATACGACCTGCTGCGTAAACTGGGCGAGCTGCCGGAAGAAATCCGGATCGCCGCGGAAGGCTATGCGCCGCACCGTCTGACCCGTTATGTATACGAAGTGTCGGCGATGCTGCACAGTTACTACAAAGCGGAACGTTTCATCACCGAAGATGCCGCAGTCACGCAAGCCCGTCTTGCTCTGCTCGGCGCGGTTCGTACCGTTATTGCCAACGTGCTTCGTCTGATCGGCGTTTCCGCACCGGAGCGGATGTAAAAGCAAGATCGGAAAGCTTTCGGAGCGGTTCGCCGCTTCGGAGCGCTTGAAAGATTCGAATTCTGCCGGAAAATCGTCTCCGCTTCTTGCAATTTGCTCGCGGATGCGTTTTACTTAGGTTGACTTTTTCTGTATGACCGAATTGCAATACGTTTTGAGAGGACGTGTCCAATTGACACCTGCACCGATTGAACTATCACTTGATGATGAAAAAATCCGCGAAATGCCTATGGTCGATTTGGCCTTTTTGATTTTGAAAAAAGCCAACGAACCTTACTACTACCCGGATCTGATGAAGGAAGTCGGTCGCCAACGCGGCATGACTGACGAAGAAGCGCAAAACATGATTGCCCAACTGTACACGGAGATCAACATTGATGGCCGTTTTGCTTGCGTAGGCACGAATCTGTGGGGCTTGAAACGTTGGTACCCGCTGGAAAAATCCGAAGATCCGGTTGTCAGCGCGAAGCGTCCGCGTATTATCAACGACGAGGACGACGACGATCTGGACGAAGATACTTCCTTCAACTCCGAACCGGATGACGAAACCAACGATGAAGACGATGATGATTTGTTCGATGCGGACGAAGACGATTCGGATGAAGACGTCATCGTAGACGACGAGATCGAAGACGACGAAGAAGAGATCGAAGGCGAAGAGATGGACGACGAAGATCTCAACGAAGAAGAAGAGGAAGAAGAGTACGACGGCGAAGAAGAAGAGCGCTAAGGCGTTCGTTTCTCCGCTGCATTCGGCTTTCGAGCAGGCGGGAAAACAAGCTCAAAATGCCTGCTTTCCCTGCTTGACAGCCCCCGAGCCAGAAGGTAAACTATTGCTTGGGCTTTTGATTTAAGTACGGATTTATATTGGAAAGACGATAAAAAGTGCCCCGTGGACACGGGTGTCACTTTTTTTGTTTTTTATAGGGGTATTTCCATACGCAAAGCTTTGTCGACTGTTAATCAGTGGTTGATGTTCGCCTGAAACGCACGCGTTTTAGGCGTGATTCAGGCAAACATCAACCTATCTTTAGCGTTGACAAGGCAGCAATGCCATCCCATCGGTAAAAATGAGCGCCGGAACGTTTAAAGATTCAACCATAATTATCGTACAGGGGGTTTTTTACAGTGACTAAGTATATCTTCGTAACGGGCGGTGTAGTGTCATCGCTCGGCAAAGGCATCACGGCTGCATCACTCGGCAGACTTTTGAAAAACAGAGGCCTGAAAGTGACCATCCAGAAGTTCGATCCTTACATTAACGTGGACCCAGGAACGATGAGCCCGTATCAACACGGCGAAGTATTCGTAACAGACGACGGTGCGGAAACGGACCTTGACCTTGGACACTACGAGCGTTTCATCGACATTAACCTGTCCAAGAACAGCAACGTGACTACAGGTAAAGTGTACTCGTCGGTTATCAGCAAAGAGCGCCGCGGCGAATATCTGGGCGGCACGGTACAGGTTATTCCGCATATCACGAACGAAATCAAGGAACGCATCATGCGTGCCGGACGCGAGTCCGGTTCCGACGTTGTCATCACCGAAATCGGTGGTACGGTAGGCGACATCGAGAGCTTGCCGTTCCTGGAGTCGATTCGTCAGCTTCGCAGCGATGTAGGCCGCGATAACGTCATGTACATTCACGTTACGCTGATTCCTTACATCAAGGCTGCCGGCGAGATCAAAACAAAGCCGACCCAGCACAGCGTAAAAGAACTGCGCAGTATCGGGATTCAGCCGAACGTGATCGTTTGCCGGACTGAGCATGAACTGTCTGAAGACACGAAAGCGAAGATCGGATTGTTCTGCGACCTGGACAAAGATGCCGTCGTGGAATGCCGCGATGCGTCGACCCTGTACGAAGTACCGCTGAACCTGCGCGCCGAAGGTCTGGACGAGATCGTCGTGAAGCATCTGAAGCTGGATACGCCGCAACCGGATATGACCGAGTGGGAAGCGCTGGTTGAGCGTATCGGCAAGCTGGAAAAGACCGTTGAAATCGCGATTGTCGGTAAATATGTTGCACTGCACGATGCTTATTTGAGCGTGGTTGAATCGCTGTCGCACGCCGGCTTCGATGCCAACGCAGACGTGAAAATTCGTTGGGTCGATGCGGAAGAGATCACGGACGAGAACGTTGAAGACATGCTTGGCGGACTCGGGGGGATCCTCGTACCGGGCGGCTTCGGCGATCGCGGTATCGAAGGTAAAATTACGGCGATCCGTTATGCACGCGAAAACAATGTACCGTTCTTCGGTATTTGCCTCGGCATGCAAGTATCCGTTATCGAATACGCACGCGCACTGGCTAACATGGAAGGCGCGAACAGCTCGGAGATCGATCCGACAACGACGTTCCCTGTCATCGATCTGCTGCCGGAACAAAAAGATATCGAAGATCTGGGCGGAACGATGCGCCTGGGCTTGTATCCTTGCAAACTCGTTGAAGGTTCCTTGGCTATGGAATGCTACAACGACGAGCTGGTTTACGAAAGACACCGTCACCGGTACGAGTTCAACAACGCTTACCGCGAGCAAATCGAAGCGGCGGGCCTCGTGATCTCCGGTACTTCGCCGGACGGCCGTCTGGTCGAAATCGTTGAGCTGCCGAACCATCCGTGGTTCCTGGCTGTGCAATTCCACCCGGAATTCACGTCGAGACCAAATCGTCCGCAACCGCTGTTCCGCGAATTCGTCAAAGCGGCGATTACGTATACAATCGATTAATACCCCTTCATATTTCAAGAAAGGCTTGGCATCTGCCGAGTCTTTCTTTTTGTATTATTCACGGCGTGTTCGTCCGATATTGGGAAATATTCGGTTTTCTGCTGGAATTAGCAGGAAATCGCCATTAAAAGTCGAATTAAACCTTCTGAAGTCCAAAAACGACAGCGAGCGTAAGCTCCTGCGCACATAAAGAACGCTCGACGCCCGAACATCGGGCCTATCGCAGAAAGAAACCGGGGGAGGATTAGCCAAGATGAGTGAACATAAAATTTTAATCGTCGACGACCAAAACGGAATCCGCATGCTGCTAACCGAAGTGTTCGGGAGTGAAGGCTACAAAACCTACCAAGCCGCCAACGGCAAAGAAGCATTGGCCTTACTCCAAACCGACCGCCCCGACCTTGTCCTGCTGGACATGAAAATCCCGGGCATGGACGGCCTGGAGATTCTTCGCCATATCAAAGCCCAAGATCCGGACATCAAAGTCATCATGATGACCGCGTACGGCGAACTCGACATGATCAAGGAAGCTAAAGACCAAGGCGCCCTGATGCACTTCACCAAGCCTTTCGACATCGACGAAATGCGCCTGGCGGTGGGCCGATATTTGCGCGGCGAGTGAGGCGGGAAAGTTACTTTGGCGGGGGGGAAGCCAGAAGGCTCCGAGAGAAATTCGTTCCGGTCGCGTGTTGAAATCGGGAAAAATGATTGAAATTTTATGGAATTTTCCCGATTTCAAAGGCGAACGCTATCGCTCCTGCACTGAATTTCTCTCTACGCCTTCTGGCTTCCAGCTACGTTAGACTTTCGCGACACTCCAAGAACGCCAATTTCGGCGTTCTTTTTATTATTATCTACACATAACCTTGTGCTTTAGCGAAGCACCAAGCGGAGGGTGAAATTCAGTTCAATACGCCTTTGAGCCTGGAAAGATTCCTTATTCAAATCTAATCCACTTTCCGGGCGAGACAGCGTTTTGAACTGAATTTCACCCGCAGCGCCCCCGCTTCGCTAAAGCACTCCCTCCGACACTTAAAATACTTTTAACTTTATAACCTGCCTGTTTAGTATTTCAACCGAGAGTGTTATAATGAGCAAGTATGGATGTCGGCACTAGAAAGAAATCCAACATTTAATTTAGGAGGAACCATCATGCCATTAGTTTCGATGAAAGACATGTTGAACAAAGCTCTCGAGGAAAAATACGCGGTAGGTCAGTTCAACATCAACAACCTGGAATGGACACAAGCCATCCTGGGCGCGGCCGAAGAAGAAAAATCTCCGGTAATCCTCGGTGTATCCGAAGGCGCGGCTCGTCACATGGGCGGTTTCAATACAGTCGTGAAAATGGTTGAAGGTCTGCTGATCGACATGAACATTACCGTTCCTGTCGCGATCCACCTTGACCACGGTTCGAGCTTCGAAAAGTGTAAAGCAGCTCTCGACGCTGGTTTCACTTCCGTTATGATCGACGGTTCGCACCACCCGATCGAAGAGAACATCGAAATGACGAAAAAAGTCGTTGAATACGCACACTCCAAAGGCGCTTCGGTAGAAGCTGAAGTTGGAACGGTTGGCGGACAAGAAGACGACGTAATCGGCGGCATCCAGTATGCAGACCTGAACGAATGCGTACGCATCGTGAAGGAAACCGGCATTGACACACTGGCTCCGGCACTGGGTTCCGTACACGGTCCTTACCACGGCGAACCAAACCTGGGCTTCAAAGAGATGGAAGAAATCCGCGACGCGGTTAACCTTCCACTGGTTCTGCACGGCGGTACAGGTATCCCGCTGCATGACATCCAAAAATCGATCTCCCTGGGTACGTCGAAAATCAACGTAAACACGGAAAACCAAATCGCTTTCGCTAAAGTTGTTCGCGAAGTTCTGGCTGCTAAGCCTGAAGCTTACGACCCACGTACGTTCATCGTACCAGGCCGCGACGCAATCAAAGCTACGGTTATCGGCAAAATCAAAGAATTCGGTTCCAGCAACAAAGCCTAAGCTTCCGCTTAGGACGATATCACGCACTTTTTGCGCGTGATGTCGATTTTTATTGCAAAATCCGAAGCACTCATTCATTATGGAAAGGTCACCGTTTCAAGCGGTGTCTTTCCATTTTGTTTTAAATTCCGTGTCATCACAATTTTCAGTCTTCTTCGAATGGCTGCACATCAAGTAGGGGGACCTTTGAACTTATGGAGAAATTAATGATCACCGGCGGTCGTCCGCTCCAAGGAACGGTTACGATTAGCGGTGCGAAAAACAGTGCGATTGCGCTTATTCCAGCAGCGCTGCTTGCAGATTCCGAAGTGATATTGGACAATCTCCCGCTGCTCAGCGACGTAGCGGTGTATGCTGAGATCCTTGAAGGGCTCGGCGCACGCGTATCCTGGGAAGGCAGCCAGATGCGGATCGATCCGTCGAAAGTCAAATCGATTCCTATGCCTAACGGACCCGTTAAAAAATTACGAGCTTCCTATTATATGATGGGTGCGCTGCTTGGCAAGTTTGGCGAAGCGCTGATCGGGCTTCCCGGCGGCTGTAACTTTGAGCCTCGTCCGATCGATCAGCATATCAAAGGCTTCGAGGCACTTGGCGCAACCGCGGTTAACGAGCATGGCGCGATCCATCTGCACTCCGAAGGACTTCGCGGCACAAAAATCTATCTGGACGTCGCAAGCGTAGGCGCGACGATCAATATTATGCTGGCGGCTGCTAAAGCCAAAGGCTCCACAATTATCGAAAACGCGGCGAAAGAGCCTGAAATCATAGACGTAGCGACATTACTCAACTCCATGGGAGCCAGTATCAAAGGCGCCGGTACGGAAACGATCCGTATCGAAGGCGTTCAGGAACTGCATGGCTGCCGACATTCGATTATTCCCGACCGTATTCAGGCCGGTACTTATATGATTGCCGCGGCTGCCACGCGGGGCAATGTATTGATTGACAGCGTGATTCCGAAGCATCTGGAAGCACTTACGGCCAAGCTGCAAGAAATGGGCGTCACGGTTGAAGAAATGGACGAAAGCATCCGTATTATCGGAGGTCCGGATTATCAGCATGTTGATGTCAAAGCTTTGGTTTATCCGGGTTTTCCGACCGATCTGCAATCTCCGATGACCAGTCTGCTCACGCAGGCAAACGGTGCAAGCGTACTTAGCGACTTTGTTTACAGCAACCGCTTCAAGCATGTGCCGGAATTGGTTCGCATGGGTGCAAAAATTCGTGTTGAAGGCCGCTCTGCGGTTATTGAAGGCGGCAAATTAAATGCAGCCAAAGTTCAAGCTGCCGATTTGCGTGCCGGTGCCGCTCTGGTGATTGCCGGGTTAACTGTTGAAAGTGGCGTGACCGAGATTGAAGGCGTCGAGTATATCGATCGGGGTTACGACAACTTGGTGACGAATCTTCGTAGTCTGGGTGCTGACGTTTGGCGCCAGACCACCTGATATTTGATACAGGCGCGGCCAAACGGCCGCGTCCGTACCTTTTTCGGACGTTTTCGAATCAACTTTTTCTGAATTGGGTAATGCTTATCGTAAATGGAAGTCTAATCTCCGTTTCCCTCATTTCCAGACACCTTACTCCTATTCGTTCGGAACCAGTCCGAACCCAAATTCGATTGACAACGTTTATCCAAGCGATTAGCGCAACTCACTGACCAGCCCCAAAGCGTGTATTTTCCAGATGAAAGTAACGAGAGAGTGTATTTTTTCGTTCAAATATAGATGGCTTCTTCGACTGATAAATTGTTATGTTTATTTCAGTACAGGACATTTCGTTATACATTGACTTTTGACTATTTAGCGTCCGGTTAGAACTCTGCAAAGAGCGACACGGAGCTTTCCAATATAAAATTGAATAGGTGGTTATCTTACATGGATTTGCAACTTTCCGATTTGGAAGTTATGAAACTGACCGATCTCTATAAACTGGCCAAACAGCATCAAATTACGTACTACAGCCAGATGAAGAAAAAAGAATTGGTTTTCGCCATTTTACGTGCGCAAGCCGAAAAAAGCGGCCTGATGTTTATGCAGGGCGTGTTGGAAGTGCTGCCTGAAGGATACGGATTCCTTCGCCCGATCAACTACCTGCCAAGCACCGAAGATATCTATATCTCGGCTTCCCAAATTCGTAAGTTCGATCTTCGCAGCGGGGATCTCGTGTCCGGAAAATGCCGCGCACCAAAAGAAAACGAGCGTTATTTCGGTTTGCTGCAAGTCAACGCCGTCAACGGACTCGATCCGGCTACAGCTGCGGAGCGTTTGCATTTTCCTGCGCTTACAGCCCTTTATCCCGAGAAAAAGCTTCCTCTTGAAACGACACAGAACCGTTTGTCTGCTCGAATCGTCGATCTGATTGCTCCTGTAGGTTTGGGCCAACGCGGTTTGATCGTAGCGCCGCCGAAAGCCGGTAAAACGCAGTTGCTTAAAGAAATTGCCAACAGCATTTCCGATAACAACCCGGATATCGAGCTGTTCGTCCTGCTGATCGACGAACGCCCGGAGGAAGTCACTGATATGCAGCGCTCCGTCAAAGGCGAAGTGGTGGCATCGACTTTCGACGAACTGCCGGAGAACCATATCAAGGTTGCTGAACTGGTGTTGGAACGTGCCCTGCGTATGGTCGAACACAAGAAGGACGTTGTTATCTTGCTTGATAGCATTACCCGGCTTGCCCGTGCCTACAACCTGGTGATCCCGCCATCCGGCCGTACGCTCAGCGGAGGTATCGACCCGGCGGCTTTCCATCGTCCGAAGCGTTTCTTCGGTGCTGCACGTAACGTTGAAGAAGGCGGCAGCTTGACCATTCTGGCTACGGCTCTGATTGACACGGGGTCCAGAATGGACGATATTATCTATGAAGAATTTAAAGGAACCGGCAATATGGAGCTTCATTTGGATCGGAAATTGGCGGAGCGTCGGATTTTCCCGGCGATCGATATTCGTCGTTCCGGTACGCGCCGCGAGGAAATGCTGCTGTCCAAGGAAGAACTGGATGCCGTTTGGCATGTGCGTAAAAATATGAATGACTCGTTTGACTTTATCGAAGGCTTCCTCAAAAAGATGAAAAATACGAAAGATAATGCAGAATTCATCGCAGCATTGGATACAACCGAAGAAAAAAGTAACACCAAGTCGTCTTCCGCATCTTCATCGAAAAGCAGCGGGAATTCGTCTTCCGGCGTGACAAGACGCCCGGCACGGACCGCTTCCGCTCCTGTAACGACTAAATAAATATCTGGACCGGGCTACGTTTGCACTGCGTCGCAGCGCAAATTTTAAACGTAAAAAAGACAGGATAAGTCTGCGAATAAAATGGTTAACGCGTCAAGGAATCAAGCGCAAGCCCGCTAAAAGGAGACCTCACCCATGCATTTGGTTTATGCCGATGAGAACGGCAACGTATACGATCACCCCGAGCTGCTGTCACTGGCACGCAGCGCGGATATGATTATGGAAATTATGGACGACGAACTGATTCCGCTGCCTGAAGGCGCCACTTTGGTGAGCCTGCCGAGCACCAAGCCGGTTGCTCTTGACCCTGATACGGGCGAAATGGTTGCGCTGGACGGTATGCAGGCTGTCGGCGCTTTGCTTCCTCAGGGCTTTACGCGTCTGGCTCTGCCGGGTTATGTGAAGACGGATAAAGATTATAAATTGCCGTTGTTCGGCTACTCCGCCGTCGTCTGGAAAGACGGAGGCTTCTATGTGACGGCCGAACAATGCGATGATCCGGAGAAATGGAACCCGGACAACTGCGACAAAAAAGCATTGAATAAAAAAGTTCACGACTTCGTGGAAAAATACCCGGAAAACCGTCTGTACGAGCATTTGTCGAACTGCGCACTCGGCTACGAATGCCTGACGTCTTCGAACACGTTCCTCGGACGTTGGGAAGGCGGAGTTCCGGTATCGTATTCCTGCAACGCGGGATGCTTCGGTTGTATTTCCGAGCAGCCGGACGACAGCGGGTTTGTCGCGCCGCAAACACGCATGAACTTCCGTCCGCGCACGGAAGAAATCGTGCAGATCATGATGGAGCACTTGACGACTCCGGAATCGATCATCAGCTTCGGTCAAGGCTGCGAAGGCGAACCTTCTACGCAGGCCAAGATCATTATCGAAGCGATGCGCGAAGTGCGTTCGCGTACCGATATGGGCTATATCAATATCAATACCAATGCGGGTCTGACCGACCATATTCGCGGCATTGTCGACGCGGGTCTTGATTTGATGCGCGTCAGCACGATCAGCGCGCTTGACGATCACTACAACGCGTACTACAAGCCGCGCGCCTACAATCTCAAAAACGTCGAGAAGTCGATGATCTATGCTGCGCAGCAGGGCGTCTATACGTCGATCAACTATCTGATCTTCCCGGGGGTCACCGACCGCGAGGAAGAGATCGAAGCCATGATCGAATTCGCGCGCCGCACGGATCTCAAGCTGATCCAGATGCGCAACCTGAACATCGACCCGGAAAGCTATATGGAGCTGATTCCTCCTGCCCGCAGCGAACTGCTCGGCATGAAACAAATGCTGGAAATTTTCCGCGAAGAACTGCCGAACGTCGTGATCGGTTCGTACACGCATGTGCCTCCGGCGGATCAGCGGCGGGCGAAGCCCCGGGTCGGCGGACTCGCTTGATTTTGCGGGCTCGCATAAGTTCATTCTTCCGCTCCGCTCGTTTCGCTTCACAGCCTTGAGACAAATTCGTCTCAAGGTTGGGTGAAGCAAAGCCGAAGTCGCTCCAGAACGAACTTATGCTCGCTGATAGGTTGGCGAATAAAACCTTATTCGAGAACTTCTATTGCAGCTGCGCATTCAAAGCAAGACGAAGAAGCCGCGCGGGAGATAACCGCCTGGCTTCTTCGTCCAAGTTTCCGCCCCCTCAATAAAAAGAGGGGGTCGGAAACAGCGGCGCGGGTCCGGTTTCGAATCGAAGCGACTTTTGGATTTCCTTTTACCCGGAGATGAATGAATCTCCGGGCCGGAAACCAAGGGAAGCGCCGATCGAACCCGGACACGCGCCGCGGCCGGCGGCAACGGTGCCGGCCTGTTTGCGTTTTCTCTTTTTATCCCGTATAATATGGAATGCCGTGCTAGATGGGGAGGTAGCGGTGCCCTGTAACTCGCAATCCGCTATAGCGAGGTTGAATTCCTACTCGAGGTCTTGCCCTGTAAGGTTTGGTCTTTACACATAATGTTGACGGTTGGGTCCTCCGCAATGAGCACCTGTGAACCTGGTCAGGTCCGGAAGGAAGCAGCCATAAGCAGACCCGCTTTTGTGCCGGAGGGTGGCCTAGCCCGAGTTGTTGTGTAGAGGTGCCGCTTGGATGGCATCGTATCGAAGGTAGGTGCACGGTTTAACTTTTTAACATTCAGACCACCGACATCTTTGCCGCAGGCAGAGGTGTTTTTCTTTTTTTATCGGGGGAAAAGGCCCTGGCGTCGTTTTTATCGGGCCGGAAATATAGTATAATTAAGGGAAGACGATAGTCCAAAAAAGAAGGAGCCGCTAATGGAACATATTGCGCTTTACCGGGCTTGGCGGCCTCAGTCCTTCGGGGACATGGTGGGGCAACAGCATATTATCCGAACGCTGCAGAATGCCATCCGTGAACAGCGGGTATCCCATGCCTACTTGTTCAGCGGACCGCGGGGAACGGGCAAGACGAGTGCCGCGAAGATTTTGGCCAAAGCCGTTAACTGCGAAAAAGGACCCTCGCCGGAACCGTGCAACGAATGCGAGACGTGCAAACGGATCGCGGCCGGAGCGGTGATGGACGTACTGGAGATCGACGCCGCCTCCAACCGGGGCGTGGAAGAAATTCGGGACCTGCGCGAGAAGATCAAATATGCTCCGACCGAAGTTCGGCGTAAAGTTTATATTATCGACGAAGTTCATATGCTTACGACGGAAGCGTTCAACGCTCTATTGAAGACGTTGGAAGAACCGCCGGAGCATGCGATGTTTATTTTAGCGACGACGGAACCGCATAAGCTGCCCGCGACGATCATTTCGCGTTGTCAGCGTTTCGACTTCCGGCGCGTGTCGCTCGAAGAGCAAACCGCTCGCTTGAGCGAAATTTGCCGCGAAGAACAGATTGAAGCCGAGGAAAGCGCGTTGCAGTATATTGCGCGGTTGTCCGACGGCGGGATGCGGGACGCCCTCAGTGTGCTCGATCAGATTTCCGCATTTACTGAAGGGAAAGTCACCTACGAGCAAGTGTTGGGCATGACCGGCGGGATTGCTTCCGAGCAATTTTCCGCGTTAGCCGAATCGCTTTCCGCGAAAGATGCGGGAGGCGTGCTGCAAACGGTCGAGAGTTGGATGCAAGAAGGCAAAAGCGCGGACAAATGCATGGAGAATCTTCTATTCTACTTCCGCGACCTGCTGATGATCAAAATGGTACCGAACGCCGAGCATATGACCGAGCGCGTACTCGATGCCGCGTCTTTTCATGAAGTAGCGGAGCGTTTTGCCAAAGAACAGTTATTCCGTATCATCGATACGTTGAGCCGGTACCAGAATGAGATGAAGTACGCGGCTAATCCGCAAATGCTGTTCGAAGTGGCGCTGCTGAACCTGGTGAGTCTGGGCGATCGTGCCGAAGCTTCGGTGCAGGATGGCGCTGTCGCAAGTTCGCCTCCCGCAGATTCCCAAGCCGTGAAGCGTCTCGAAGGCCGAATTGCCGATCTGGAAAAAAAGCTGGAGCAAGCCATGCGCAATGGCGTATCGGCTTCCGGCGGAGCGGAATCGGGCGGGAATCGTCCGGCAACTCGACAGAGTGCGCCGCGCGTCTCTCGCATGGCCAAGCTGCCGCCGCATATGGATCAATATCTGGCGCGTAAAGACGACGACTCGTTCAAGGACATTCGCGGCAAGTGGAATCAAGTCTTACAGCGGGTAAAAGAAGAGAAGGTCACCGTGCACGCTTGGTTCACCAACGGCGAGCCGGTATCCGCATTGGATGACTCTGTGCTGGTTGCTTTTAAAAATGACATCCACCGCGAAACGATCGAAAAACAGGCCAATCGTCAAGTCGTCGAGCAGGTTCTGTCCGATTTTCTGGGCGGCCAATGGCAACTGCTTACGATCATGCAAAAAGATTGGAACGAATCGACCGAGTCTGCGGGCGCTTCGAAATCGGAAGTGCTGGAACTCGAGCAGGAAGAGGAATCCGGCAGCAAAGAACCTTGGGTAGACGAAGCGTTAAATCTATTCGGGGAAAATCTGGTTGTCATCAAAGAATAAATCCCGCCCGGCTCGCCGCATTCGATACGCGCAGGCAAGTCGAGGTCCATTATTAAGGAGAGATTGCGATGAATAACAACATGAACCAAATGATGAAACAGGTTAAAAAGATGCAAGAGCAAATGATGAAAGCTCAAGAAGAACTCGGCACGAAAAAAGTCGAAGGTACTTCCGGCGGCGGCGTTGTGAACGTAGAAGTCAACGGTCACAAAAAAGTCATCGCGATCAACATCAAACCCGAAGCGGTAGACCCGGATGACGTTGAAATGCTGCAAGACTTGATTCTGACCGCGGTTAACGATGCCTTGACCAAAGCCGAAGAACTGGCAAACAAAGACATGGGCAAATTCACGAACGGCATGAAGATCCCGGGTCTGTTCTAAACTATTCGTAAAAGGGAAGTGTGGCCTTGTATTATCCGGAGCCGATTGCCAAGCTGATAGAAGCGTTCTCCAGACTGCCCGGAATCGGGCCGAAGACGGCTGCGAGGCTGGCTTTTCATGTGTTAAGTATGAAGGAAGACGACGTGATCGACTTTGCCAAAGCGTTGGTCAGCGTCAAACGCAATCTGCATTACTGTTCCGTATGCGGCAATATCACCGATACCGATCCTTGCAAGATCTGCCAGGACAAGACTCGCGATGCTTCAGTCATTTGCGTCGTTCAGGACCCGAAAGATCTGGTAGCGATGGAGCGGACCAAAGAATTCGACGGTTATTATCATGTGCTGCATGGCGCGATCTCTCCTATGGAAGGAATCGGTCCTGACGATATCCGTTTAAAAGAGCTGCTGAACCGGCTTAGCGATGAACGGGTGCAGGAATTGATTCTAGCCACCAATCCGAATATTGAAGGTGAAGCAACGGCGATGTACATTTCGCGTCTGGTTCGTCCGTTCGAGATCAAGGTCACGAGAATCGCGCACGGTCTTCCTGTGGGCGGCGACCTGGAATATGCGGATGAAGTAACGTTGTCTAAAGCTTTGGAGGGACGTCGGGAGCTTTAATTCGTTCAGTTCATCATACAAGAATGGAAGTGGAGCACTCGCGAGCTGGAATGTCGCGGGTGCTTTTTGTATGAATTTTGCTAAATGCAGCTGACAGAATAGCGCTTTCAATGTATAATTCGTGTATTGTAGCAATGAATAGGGCATGTTTTCGCTGCAAAATGCATAAATATCAGGTTATTTGCAAAGAAAGTGTTGACTCGCTATGTGTTCACATGCTACATTAATAAACGGCTCTTCCAAACGAAGACCTCACAACTTCAACCAGCAACATCAACACTGAAAAAGAATTTAAAAAAAGTGCTTGACGAACTGCTTGGAACTGTGATAGGATATAAAAGTCGCCGCTGAGACACACGGCACACAACGAAAGAAACAAATCAACACGGTTTGCTCCTTGAAAACTGAACAGTAAGTGAGTCACGATGATGCAGATCATCGTGAGAATATAGAGAATGAAAATTCTCGCCAACGTTTTAAACGAGCACATGGTGCTTTCTTTTAAACGGCGACTTTGGTCGCCACCTTAATGGAGAGTTTGATCCTGGCTCAGGACGAACGCTGGCGGCATGCCTAATACATGCAAGTCGAGCGGAGTGTTTTCGAAAGCTTGCTTTCGAAAACACTTAGCGGCGGACGGGTGAGTAACACGTAGGC
>JAAIGF010179354.1_pt1 | contig 54915 bp, 55 predicted proteins | sample 6487441 | NCBI WGS metagenome assembly JAAIGF01 (sample SAMN13974129, study PRJNA590717) | phyllosphere metagenome | biome: pepper field; feature: multiple bacterial spot infested pepper fields; material: pepper leaves; isolation source: leaves from pepper fields | host: Capsicum annuum ...
ACACGACCGTTAAGCCCTCTAGCGCCGATGGTACTTGGACCGCAGGGTCCTGGGAGAGTAGGAAGCTGCCAAGCCAATCAAGAAGTCTTCTCTTAGCGGAGAAGGCTTTTTTTGTATGTAAGGGAGACGGGGACGCACGGGAAGGGCGCTTCGGGAGAACGGCGATCGCTTCCCTGGTTTGCCTGGCGGCAAGCCCAAAGTCGCTCTCACCGTTCTCCCTACGCTCCTGCGTGGGTGCCCGTCTTTTAGGGATTTAGTGAGAACAACACTTCGAGATCCAGCGTATACCAACAAGAAAAGACTTTTGTTCTCTCCATAATTAACGCCTAGGAGCCATAAGCTAAAAAGCAGAAACGTTAATTTTCTTTTGTTCAGTCGAACATCCTTTCAACATCTATTACCTCGCTATAGAAAAATAAAATAATAAAAAACCAGGGATTAAGAATCAAATTAAATTACCTTCCAATCTTGTTAAATCAGTATAACTATATCCAGTTCTACCCTCTTCTTTCGCTTGATCTACTCTCGTAGCCGGCAAAGCCGCTACCTCTTTCTAGCGGCTAAACTAGAGCCGCACTTCATTCTGCTCGATCCCAATGTCTCAAGCAAATAAGGCTTGAGATGCTCTACCCCCACCCCCTTGCCTGGAGCGGGAGTCGGTTTCGAACCGGAGCGCCTTTGTATTTTCCCCTTACCGCTGTAGCATTTATCTAATAAAAGGGGAAAACACAACGAAGCGCAGGTCGAAACCGACTTCCGCTCCCTCGGTAACATTTTTGTAACCGTTCCCCAAACCATCCTCGGTATAATGATGGAATGGATTAATCAGCCATAGTCGCTATTTAATCCAGGGAAAAAGTCAAAGTCTGCACAAAAATCACCGGTTTTTCTAGGGGACTTTCGGTTTTAAGCAGGGAATTTAGAACCGGGAGAGAAGAACTATATGGGGGTTTCATAGAATTGCGCAGAACGATGTAAGGGGGAATTGAATATGAAGCGGAAGGTGATGTCTTTTGCCTTTTGCCTATTCTGCACTTCACTTCTTCTTCTAACGGGATGCTCATCGGAAGAGCCTTCATCTTGGGCGGTCTACGATGGTGCAACGATTGAAGAAAGTTTTCCCGTGCCTAAAGAAGCAAGTAAAACAGAAGTGACAGCCGATAACACGAAAATGAGCTATATACGCTATTCGGTACCGGGACTCGATAGTTTGGACCAAATTCCGGAAGCTTACTTGGATGCCATCAAAGCGTGGGGCTGGACCGAACAAACGGATCAGGAAAACCTCGAAGAACCGAATCCGATCCTCATTTTTGCAAAGGGCGGAACGACGGTACATTTATCACTGGAAGGCAGTTATTTGACGGTGCTGGTTCCGAAGGAAAACTAAGGACGGCAGAGACGGAAAACGTATAGAATGGAAAGTTTAATAAAAAGACCGGTATACCGACAACAAAGTCGGGCCCGGTCTTTCTTTGGTTATATGGAAAAAATGCTTATTGTACATAATACGAGACGTCTTGAGGGTTAAGCTTGATCATGACTTCTTTACTCTGGCCTCTCATACTGAGAAGGATCGAGATCCGCGGCGCCATGAACCAGAAATGCCAGAACAACAGCGCTAAAGTGAACGGCAGCGGGAGCCAGGCGACGAGAACTCCGATGAAGACGAATCCGATCCACAGGCTTTGCAGCAAAACTTGTTGCAGAACGGCATAACCCATATGATGGTCCGGCAAGAACCCGAACCAGATGCCGGAGAAGCGTAAACGCCACTTTTTCCGATACATAGGGCCACGAATGAGCAAGACGGAATGAGAAACGACAAAATGAATCCAAAGAACAATAAGAAAAGCAGCGGGCATATAGAGAAGTGCGTGCCAGGAGAACAAGAAGGTTCCGACAAGCAGTACAGGAATGGGGACTAGTAAATAAATCAAAAGCAAAAGCTGTGGAATGTGAAACTTACGAATGAGCTGATATTGATAGATCGTGGCGTTGCCGTTCTCGCGTTGTTGCTCCAGCATGTCCGACCTTCCTTCCTGTTCCAGATCAAGCATTCCCGAAATTGGGAATCAAGCTGCTATTATCATAACGCAAACTGGCAGTAATCGGAAGGTTGAAAAGTCACGCTTCCTGTGCGGATATAAAATGTAGTTCAGCGGCGGCACTAAATCAGGTACAATAGATAAGGAAAAATGCAGGTTACGGGAGGCGCGGCATGAAGGACTTGAATCATAACGACGCTCCGCTTTATGCAGAGCTGTTACGTTACGCCGCACGTAAAGAAGCTTCTTTTCATGTGCCTGGTCACAAAGACGGGAACTTTTATCGGGATATAGAAGGAAAAGCGCCTTACGGATTCTCCGAGGTGCTGTCTATCGATGCGACGGAGATCGAAGGCACGGACGATCTTCATGATCCGGAAGGCGTGATTCGGGAAGCTCAGGAGAAGGCGGCGGCTTTTTTCGGGGCAGAGGAGACGTTCTTTCTGGTTGGAGGGAGCACCGTCGGGAATCTCGCATTGATTCTAACCGTCTGCTCGGAGCCGGGAGATATTCTAATCGTACAGCGCAACGTGCATAAGTCCGTTTTAAACGGCTTGATGTTGGCGGGCGCGCGTGCGGTGTTCATTTCCCCGGAGCATGAATCGTTGAGCGGACTGGCGGTACTTCCGAACGATGCTTCGCTGGAGCAGGCGTTGGAGCGTTATCCCGAGGCCAGAGGTGTGCTGCTGACCCGGCCTAATTACTACGGGATGGGACGCAGTATTCGCGAAACGTCCGAGTTGTGTCATCGTTACGGAGTTCCTTTGCTGGTGGACGAAGCGCATGGGGCACATTACGGGCTGCATTACGCTTTTCCGGCCTCGGCGCTTGCGGAAGGAGCGGACGGCGCGGTGCAGTCTACGCATAAAATGCTGGGCGCGATGACAATGGGTGCGATGCTGCATGTCCAAGGGAAACGGATCGATCGCGAGCTGCTGCGCAAACGTCTGGGTATGGTACAAAGCTCCAGTCCGTCGTATCCGATCATGGCTTCGCTGGATCTTGCGCGTAGTGTGGCAGAGCAGCGAGGAGAAGACGGCTGGAAGGATGCGCTAAAGGCAGCGGCCTATATGCGTACGGAGCTAGAACAGCTGCCTCGGTTCGGCGATGTACGGCCGAGTCGGTCGGATGAGGATAACGGCGGAACAATCAGTGGTACTGTTGATCGTCGTTATACGGAACAGGATCCGTTTAAGATTTCGATCGAAGACGTTGAGGGACGGTTGAGTGGTTACGAGCTTCAGCAGCGTATCGCGGATGCAGGCTGTATCGCGGAGATGAGTGATGAGCGACGAAGCGTATTCGCGCTCGGACCGGGGACTGGGATGGATGATGCGGTAAGATTGATTGCAGCACTTCGAGAATTACAGGAAGAGGCTGAGGAAAAAAAGACAGATATCGCGCTGGAACAGCAGCAGATCCGAGAGCAGTCGCTTTTTGAACAAAATGAAGCTTTTTCTTCGACATTGTCGATCGCTCAGGACATGACGCCGATAATCTCCGAGCCTGTGCTGTTTGATTTACGTCAATCCGAGGCTGCGGAGACGGTACAGACGGAAGCTTCGGTAGGACGGATTGCGGCGGAGATGATCGTTCCTTATCCACCGGGTATTCCTCTGGTCTATGCGGGAGAACGAATGACCGAGTCTGCCGTGGCCCATCTGATTCGGCTGCGAGACGCTGGCGCCCGCTTCCAAGGAGCGTCGGATGTTTCATTAAAGACGCTGCGTGTACAAACCGGTCCCCCTACAGCGTCAAGCCAAGAACGAAATGATTGAATCTCGGCAGAAAAAAGATAGAAGGCGGTAAACAAACATGGAGCATTCGGGTAAATTTATAGTACTGGAAGGTCCGGACGGCAGCGGTAAGACGACGCAGATCGGCCGGATCGAAACCTATCTTCGCGAGCGAGGAGCGGATTTCATTTCCACGCGCGAGCCAGGCGGCGTACAAGTGGCGGAAAAAATCCGCAGCGTCATCTTGGATGTCGATAACGCGATGAGCGGTCTGACCGAATGTTTGCTCTATGCGGCAGCACGTCGGGAGCATCTGATGCAAAAGGTCATTCCAGCGTTGGAACGAGGCAAGATCGTGATCTGCGATCGGTATGTAATGTCCTCGCTGAGCTATCAGGGCTATGGCCGTGAATTGGGCGAAGCGGTGCTGGACATTAACAAACGAGCGATCAACGTGGACGGAGTCGAATACTGGCCGAACATGAATATTTACCTGGACGTAACGCCGGAGGTCGGCCTTCAACGTATTCATGCGAAGCATGCGGGGCGCGAAATCAATCGTCTGGATCTGGAAGCCGAAGATTTTCACCGCCGGGTTCGCAAAGGTTATTTGAAGTTGATGGACGAGTATGAAGGACAATTCACTATGATCGACGCTTCGCGCAACGAAGAGGCTGTTTTTGCCGATATAAAAGGAGTGCTGGAAAAGCTTATTTTCTAAGGCGCTTCGCAAAAGCAGGAATTTGACCTATCGACGTCGAATAAAAAGCATACGGCTCTTTTTGTCCGTATGGACAGGGCAGCCAATCGAAAGGGAGGGACCACGGATGAAACTGATTATCGCGATCGTGCAGGATAAAGACAGCAACCGACTGTCGGGCGAGCTGGTTAAATCGAATTTCCGGGCAACGAAGCTGGCAAGTACAGGCGGCTTCCTGCGAGCGGGGAATACGACTTTTCTGATTGGTGTGGACGACAGCCAAGTCGAGAACGTAATGAGCGTGATTCGCAACAGTTGTAAAGTACGCGAGCAGCTCGTGACGCCGGTTACGCCGATGAGCGGAACGACAGATTCCTATCTGCCGCTTCCGGTCGAAGTACAAGTTGGCGGCGCGACGGTATTCGTGCTTCCGGTCGACCGTTTCGAGCATTTCTAAGCCGCATGCTTCTTCAAGGAAGCGTCTAACATGCGTGCTGCCTTGCCGTCCGTCGAAAAATAAGCGAAGTGCAAAGTAATAGTCAGTCACCGTTTGCACGACCCATTTTACCGGCGGACAGCCGGCCTGAAGAAGGGTTGGGTCTCCTTAGGGAGACCTCTCGTCTTCACGGATAAAAAGGCAGGGATTAGTGATGAAAATCAATCCGGGCTTTCGCCCTTTAAACAATACGCCGATTACGCCGGATACCGGCGCACGTCCGGTCGAGCAGCGCAGCTTTGCGGATACGATCCGCAACCAGGAGGCGCAAGCGACCCAAGACGAACTCGGCCGCCGTATGCAGGAAATCAACAAACAAGGCGACCGCTTGGCACGCTCCATGACCATCCGCGAGCTGAAAGCTTACCGCACGATGGTCAAGCGTTTCCTCGAAGACACCGTACGCCGAGGCGTCGGCATGAAAGACACCAAAGGTTGGGACCGCCTCGGCCGTACCAAGCGCTATAAGCTGATCGACGAAATCGACGGCAAACTGCTCGCTATGGCCGATGAACTGCTCGCCAGCGAAGAAGGCCGGATCGACCTGCTCGAGCAATTGGGCGAAGTGCGCGGCCTGTTGATGAACCTGCTGTTCTGAAGTGCCGAAAATCATAATTTTCGCACGCCGACGCCGCTTCGCGGCGTCATTCTTTTAACACCGGGTCGGTTTTTTGATTTTCACTCCTTCCCCACATACCCAGCGAGCCGTGTTCGAAAGAGCGACTTTCGGCTTTCCGAAGGAAAACGAGTACTCTGTACCAGATGAAGGTAAGGTTACGCTCGTCCGAAACGCACTAGACCCGTGTGCGTTTCGGCCAAACGTAAACCTACTATTCGAGGTGATACAGAGTACGAGCTTAAGCGATTTCGAACACGGCGAGCGCCTTAAGGAGCACATTCATGTCTTTACAAACGATCAGCGGCCAGGAAACAGCCAAGCGATTGCTCGGCAGCAGCCTGCGCAGCGAGCGGATCTCGCATGCCTACCTATTCAGCGGCCCCGGCGGCGGAGCGCGACGCAAAGCGGCAGACGCGTTCGCCAAAGCGCTGCTGTGCGAGCGTGGCACCGAACTGGGCGATGCTTGCGGCGAATGCTTAAGCTGCCGTAAGGTCGAGCACGGAAACCATCCCGACTTGCAGGCGATCGGACCGGACGGCGCATCGATCAAAATCGAACAGATCCGCGAACTGCAAAAGATGTTCTCTTATCGCTCCGGTTCCAGCGGCCGCAAAGTCTATATCATTGACGAAGCCGACAAAATGACGGTACAGGCTTCGAACAGTCTGCTCAAATTTTTGGAAGAACCGCCGGCTCCGGCCGTCGCCATTCTTCTTTCGGAAAATGCCCAGACGCTGCTGCCGACCATTCGCTCACGCGTACAGCTCGTTCCTTTTACCGCAATGGGAGCCGAATCGATTCTAAGCGAGTTAGCCGTGGAAGGTCTGGCGACTCCGGCCGCGCGCTGCGCTGCCCAACTCACGCCGGGACCGGAAGAATGCAAAGCACTTGCGGCAGAGAATTGGTTTGCAGAAATAAGAAATGTAGTGATACAATTAGGGAAGGAGTCGATCGGCCGAAGCGGCGCAAGCCTCGTTACCGCCCAACAGCAAGTGTTCAAGGCGGGACTCGGCGAGCACCTGGACAGCCTGTTCGATCTTTTCCATTTGTGGTTTAGAGATATGATTTACGTTCATTCCGAACGGCGCGAGCACATCGTTTTCATAGATCAGTTGGAGTTTATCTCCCAAGTGGCAAGTTCCCGCAGTGCGGAATATTGGATATCGTGCATGTCCATTGCCGCAGAGAGCAAAAAGAAGCTCAAATCTAACATGAACACACAGCTTTGTCTTGAGCAGTTTTTGGTAAGGCTTGGCCCTTGACCGGGCGCGTTCCGGGAAAAGGAACCGTCAACGCGTTCATTAGGCCGGGGCAGCCGGGACGTTAAGCATGAGGTCAGGTGGCAAGGACCTAACGTTTTGAATGCGCGCGAGGGAGGTTTAGCTTTGTACAGTGTAGTCGGAGTCCGTTTCAAAAAGGCGGGCAAAGTGTATTATTTTGATCCCTTGGAGTTTCCGATCGAGCAGGAACAGTGCGTGATCGTGGAAACGGCCCGGGGCGTCGAGTACGGCAAGGTCGTCGTAGGCAAAAAACAAGTACAAGAGAGCGACGTCGTGCTTCCGCTTAAGCGGGTTATTCGCATCGCTGGCGACACGGATGCGCGCGTGGTAGAGGAGAACAAGGATGCAGCCCGCAAGGCGTTTGCAACCTGTTTGAATAAAATCAAGGATCACGGGTTGAAAATGAAGCTGGTGGACGTGGAATACACGTTTGACCGCAACAAGATCATTTTCTACTTCACGGCCGAAGGCCGGGTCGATTTCCGTGAACTGGTCAAGGATCTGGCCAGCATCTTCCGGACGCGTATCGAGCTTCGGCAGATCGGCGTTCGGGACGAAGCGAAGATGCTCGGAGGAATCGGGCCATGCGGACGGGTACTGTGCTGCTCGTCGTGGCTGGGCGATTTCGAACCCGTATCGATCAAGATGGCGAAGGATCAGAATCTATCGCTCAATCCGACGAAGATTTCCGGACTTTGCGGCAGATTAATGTGTTGCTTGAAGTTCGAACATGACAATTACGAGAGCTCGAAGGAAGAACTTCCCGCTGTCGGCAAGATGGTCGTTACGTCGCTTGGTGAAGGCAAGGTAGTCGGACTCAATACCGGCAAACGCATGGTACACGTACAGTTGTTTGAGATCGGCAAGGTAAAAGAATTAGCCATGGACGACATTGTCGTCAAGTAAGTCAATCGGAACCGCTCTGGGGTGGAGTTTACTTGGAGAAGAAAAATGTTTTCGCGCAAATACACGAGATGGAAACGCAAGTGGAAAGCTTCAAAGATGAACTTGGCACAATGAAACAGGCGGTCAAAGAGCTGATGGAGGATAACCATCGACTCGTTACAGAAAACGAACGTCTGCGAGAGATTTTGAAAAGGGAAGTCCAGGTCGAATCGGTCTCCGGCGCTCGCAGTGAGCCGTTCAATGTCCTCAGCGAACCGAAAAGGAATGATGAGGAATCGAGCGACACGGTCGGCGAAGGATACGATAATTTGGCTCGCTTGTACCATGAAGGATTCCATATCTGTAATGTGTATTACGGCCATTTGCGCACGGAAGGCGACTGCTTGTTCTGCCTGTCTTTTTTGAATAAATAATCCGGTCAACGTACCAGTCTGAGAGCCGCGGCGTATTTTGCCTGCGGCTTTTTTTTGAAAGAGGAGCGTTTAGAATCATGGAAAAATCGTTAAATGAAGTCCCGCTTTACGAAGGTGAACGGGTTGATGACTTGCTTACGCAAAATTTGCATATTATTCAAAGCCCTGAAGTATTCAGCTTTTCGATGGATGCCGTTCTGCTGGGACGTTTTGCTTCGGTACCTGCGAGGGGGCGAGTCCTCGATTTATGTACGGGAAACGGCGTGATCCCTTTATTACTGTCTACCCGGACGAAAGCAACGATCGAAGGCGTGGAAATTCAGGAGCGTCTGGCAGGAATGGCAGAACGCAGCATCGCGATGAACAATCTGCAAGACCGGATCATTATTCACAATGCCGATTTAAAAGGATTCCACGAAACGGCCGGACACGGCATGTATGACGCAGTCACCGTGAATCCTCCGTATACCGCATTGACTGGAAGCGATATCAAGGCGAATATGTACGAAGCGATTGCCCGGCACGAGATCCACTGCACGTTGGAAGACGTCGTGCAAGCTTGCGGCAAGCTGGTCAAACAGGGCGGTAAAGTATCGATGGTGCATCGCCCGCATCGGTTAGCCGATATTTTGACGCTGATGCGCAAATACCGGATCGAGCCGAAACGGATTCGATTCGTTCATCCGCGTGCAGGCATGGAAGCCAATATGGTACTGGTGGAAGGTCTGCGCGACGGCAAGCCGGAGATGAGAATTATGCCACCGTTGATCGTGTACAACGAGCAGGGTGAATATTGTGAAGAAATCATGACGATTTATTATGGAAAACCGGGAGGAGAAGCCTAAGATGCAGGTGCAAAAAAGCTTCGAACCGAACGCGAACGGCGCTGGCACCCTGTATCTCGTGGCGACGCCGATCGGCAATCTGGAAGATATGACGTATCGGGCAATTCGGACGCTACGGGAATGCGAGCTGATCGCGGCAGAGGACACTCGGCAGACGCGCAAGCTGCTGACGCATTTCGAGATCGTGCCGCAAAAACTGTTCAGCTACCACGAACATAATAAGGCTGCCAGCGGTCCGGAACTGATACGCTATATAATAGAAGGAAAAAATCTGGCGATCGTCAGCGATGCCGGTTTGCCGGCCGTTTCCGACCCTGGATCGGACTTGGTCAAACTGGCTATAGAAGCGGGAATCGCGGTCGTTCCGGTGCCGGGAGCCAACGCCGCGTTGTCTGCTTTGATCGTATCGGGTTTGTCGACAGAGCGATTTACGTTTGCCGGATTTTTACCGCGCGAGAATAAGGATCGTCGCCTCGCTTTGGAGTCGCTCGGGCAGCTCGAAGGCACTTTGCTGTTCTACGAATCTCCGCATCGGGTCGCGAAAACGATCGAAGCGATGTTGGAAGCCTGGGGACCGAGAAATGCGGTGCTGGCGCGCGAGCTGACAAAGCGGCATGAAGAGATTGCGCGGGGCACGCTTGAGGAGTTGTTGGCGCTGTTGAACGAACATCCGCCGCTCGGTGAATATTGTATCGCCGTGGAAGGAGAAAGCCGGGAACAAGCTCAAGAACGTAAGGATTCCTGGTGGCAGGAGTTGGAATTGGCGGAGCATGTGGCGCATTATGAGGAGCAGGAAGGTCTGTCGCGTAAAGATGCAATGAAAAAAGTAGCGGTGGATCGCGGACTGTCGAAGCGTGATGTGTATAATGCGCTGTTGGATTAGCAAGAAGGCATAAAAGGATAAAAAACATAAAAAGAACCTCCGAGCGCCGATGCCGGACGCTTGGAGGTGCAAGGAGATATAAAAAAGGTTAGAATTAACATCGTTAAGACTTCTTCGATCCCCGATTGGATCGGTTTTTCTGTGAATAGTTCCATTATAACTGAAAAAGCCTAGTTTGGGTAACAGAATTGGAACCAATGGGGAAATAGCGATAAAAGGCGGAGTGTAAGAGCTTAGAATTAAGAGCTTAAGAGCTTAAGAGCTTAAGAGCTTAAGAGCTTAAGAGCCTAAAAGCTTAAGAGCCTAAGAGCCTAAGAGCTTAATGGTACAGATCCAAAATAAAAGGTTGGAGCGTTCCTTTTGTTTTGGATCTGATGTTGCGAAGTGAATAGAAGAGGATCGCTTCTATTTACTTCGCAACTTGATTGCAAAAGAATACGATATAATTATCGTCTTATTTTGCAATTGGCGAAGGGATTTCCGAGACGCAGTCGTAGCAGACGATTTTTCCTTTGAAATAGGTCACGTTATCCGCGTTGCCACAGAAAATACATGCAGGTTCATACTTTTTCAACATAATACGCTCGCCATCGACATAAATTTCCAACGCATCCTTCTCGCCGATACCCAGCGTACGGCGAAGTTCGATTGGGATTACGACGCGGCCCAGTTCGTCTACTTTTCTTACAATACCTGTTGATTTCATCATGATATATTGCCTCCCAAAGTTTGAATTTAAAAGGTTAGCCGTTGTACACGTTTATGGAGAAATTGACCATTTATACAACTGGTGTCATTATTCGACATTGTTCTAGCTTTTATGCTCCTCATAATAACAATGTTTCCCAGAACAGTCAACCCAAGAAGGCTGAAGATTTGCTTAAATTTTGATAAAAAATGAAATGTGACCGAAATTTGTCTGTAAAATCAACGGAATACATTTCATATTTTCGATAAAAAATAATAAAAACGTTTGGAAATGAATCGAACACGTTGTGCGACAAAATTCGATATTTTAGTAGCTTATCAACTCTTAATCCTAGGATTGTGTTCGCCTGAAACCTACACGCTTTAGGTAGGTTTCCGTTGGAGACTTCGTACACGGGTTAGGTACGAAATCTCAGGCGGGCATAACCTTTTGATAAGGTACGAATAGCTTGTTCAAGCTATCAAGCTACAAATAATCTTAATCGTCCAAATTAAAGGAGTGAAAATATGCCGAACTATATCAAGCCATTGCGCGAGGAGAAAGTATTCAAGGACCCGGTACACAACTATGTGCACGTGCAGGATCGAACGATCTGGTCTTTGATCAATACGGCCGAATTCCAGCGCTTGCGTCGTATTCGACAGTTGGGTACAACGTATCTTACCTTCCACGGAGCCGAGCACAGCCGCTTCTCGCATTCGCTCGGCGTATATGAGATTACTCGGCGCATCATTTCCCAATTCGAACGCAACAACTATCCCGACTGGCCGGTTGAAGAAAATATGGTCGCGATGTGTGCGGCGCTGCTGCATGACTTGGGACATGGTCCTTTTTCGCACTCGATCGAAGAAGCCTTCCATATGGACCACGAAGACTGGACCTGTAAAATCATTTTGGGCGATACTGACGTAAACCGCGTGCTGCGGGAAGTGTCGGAAGACCTGCCGGACAAAGTCGCTGCGGTCATCCGCAAGGACTACGAACAGGAAATCGTCGTGAATCTGATTACCAGCCCGCTCGACGCGGACCGGATGGATTATCTGCTTAGAGATGCGTACTTCACCGGCGTCAATTATGGCACCATCGACATCGATCGGATTCTCCGCATGCTGCGCCCCTATAATGGAAGAATCGTGGTGAAAGAGTCGGGGATGCACGCGGTCGAAGATTATCTAATGTCCCGTTACCAAATGTACTGGCAGGTCTATTTCCATCCGGTTACGAGAAGTTCGGAGATCATTTTAAGACAAATTTTCAGACGGGCGGGCGAGCTGTACAAGGAAGGCTACGATTTTGCGTTTTTGCCGCAGCCGCTTCCGGGATTATTCAAAAATGAATTAACAGTAAAAGAGTATCTAAAGCTGGATGAATCGCTGATCCAAACGACGTTTATGCAGTGGAGCGACGAGCAGGATTCCATTCTTAGCGAGCTTTGCTGCCGGTTCCTCCACCGCAGGCTGTATAAATATGTAGAGGTGGATTCCATCGATCAAGAGACAGTCGACAAGATTCGAAGCAGCTTCCAAAAGGTTGGTTTGAACCCGGAATATGACTTCGAAATCGACTTTCCGACCGATCTTCCGTATGACGTTTTGTTGCCGAACAATACGAAGCGCGGAAATCAGATTTTATTGCTAACCAAACAGGATAAATTGAGAGAAATTTCCGAAGTTTCCGATATTGTAAGATCGATTACGGGACTGCATCGAGGAAAATACCATCTCTACTACCCGCATCATAAATTGGCAGGGGTCATCTCGCGTCTCCCGCAGGAAATTGCGTCAATTTTCCCGATTTCAGCCGATTAAACGGGTTTTGAAGCTATTTTTTGCAAAATGGCGAATACAGAAAACAAGCCGGCAGCCATCGCTTGGTTGTCGGCTTTTTACGAAGAGGAGCTGAACGCATGTTATTTGATACTCATACTCATATGGACGCACCGGAATTCGAGGAAGATCGGGATGCGGCGATGGCTCGGGCCGTTGAAGCCGGAGTCAGTCGACTGGTGAATATCGGGTTCAATCGCGAGACGATTCCGACAACGTTGGCATTGGCGGAAAAGTACGATTTCGTCTATGCGGCGATCGGATGGCACCCTGTGGATGCGATCGATATGCAAGATGGGGACCTGGAATGGATCGAATCGCTGTGCAGCCATGAAAAAGTGGTCGCGATCGGGGAAATCGGACTCGATTACCATTGGGACAAATCGCCGAAAGACGTGCAGCACCGCGTACTCCGTGAGCAAATCGCGCTGGCGAAGCGTGTCAAGCTGCCGATCGTCATCCACAACCGCGAAGCGCATGAAGATACCGTTCGAATTTTGAAGGAAGAGAATGCGTCGGAAGTCGGCGGGATCATGCACGCGTTCTCGGGCAGTTGGGAAACGGCGAAAATCTGTCTCGATATGGGCTTCCATCTCTCCTTTGGCGGACCGGTTACTTTTAAAAATGCAAAACAGCCAAAAGAGGTTCTGGAGAAAACGCCGATGGACCGTCTGCTGATCGAAACCGACGCTCCTTACTTGACTCCGCATCCTTATCGAGGGAAGCGAAACGAGACCGCTTATGTGCGCCTCGTTGCCGAGATGGCGGCTCAGCTAAAAGGGGTTTCTTTGGAAGAAATTGCCGAACAGACGATGAAAAACGCAACTAAGCTTTTTGGTATCAGCTAAGAAAGTGAGCAAATCGGCCGAAAAAGAGAGTATTTACGAGAAATTAATCTCTTAGGTCCAAAAAAGGGCAGAATGTTACAAAGTTTTAACCTTTTAATCCCGGAAACGTGAAATTGCATCGCTTTACAAACCCCTTCGAAAAAAGCTATTATCTTGTCAGTGATTAATCCGGCCGTATGTTCGGTTAATCCGACAAATTCATGTACCGTCTCGCTGAATCTTCGTCATACATAACGGAGAACGGGGGAACCCGAAGCGGCATGCTTGTTTGAAATCCGAAACTTAAGTTTTGGAAAAAGCAGCCGTGGTCGATTCCTTTTCCACTGGGTCTACGGGGTGAATTGGAGATCTTCTCGCCATGAGCGGAAGAATCGCCATAGGACGACTCTCTTCGTCCGAACCCGACAGCTAACCTCGTAAGCGCAATAACAAGAGAGAGGCAGCCACGCGCCTTATGTTTTCCTCAGATCGTCAACTTGTCGATTTTTTTAGAGGGAAGCCCGCGGAAGAGACCTCTTAAGATTCCTTAAGTCCTCTTTCCACAGGCTTCTTTTGTTTTACGGCAGGTTTGCTTGATGAAGAATGGCGTACATAAGCGCAAGATCGGTTGATGCGGATTTCGGGCGATTAAGTTCGGAGGCGTTCGGCAGGATCAGGCTGGGCTTTTAGAACGGGATGAACGTAGAGACGGCACAACCTGCACGTTTGGGAAAACACGATTTTCGTGCTGTGCGTTTCTACGAAAAAATAGCAAGTAGTCGCGTCAATCTTTTCATGTATGTACTTGACGGCGGGGCTATGGAGGAGGACGGAAGAGTGGGCATTTTCACGAAAGAAGACACCCATGGTTCACGATCATCCAGCATGACTTACGCTTTGCGTTGGAAGCGCCAGAACGGGCTCCAAATTTTGGGTGTCGCATTATTCGTCGTCGCGGTCGTGACGGTGGTGCTCCTCGGGTTGTATGCGCAGGCCGAGAAGCAGATCGTGCTGATCGTAGACGGGAAAGAACAAACGCTGACCACGCACAAGGGCAGCCTCCAGGAACTTCTGGACGAGCATTCGCTCAGCTTTAAACCGCAGGATGATGTCTCCAAGTCGCTTGGCGCTTCGATTCAGGACGGCGATCGCATCGCGATCACGACGGCGCTGCCGGTAACCCTGACGGTCGATGGCAAAAGCGAACAGCGGTACACCACCGCGAAAACGATCGCGGCTGCGCTTGAGGGCTGGAACGTGGAGCTTGGACAGTTCGACAAGATTTCGGTACCGGTTAGCTCCGCTGTACAAAATGGCGGTAAGGTCGAAATCACTTCCGCTGTTCCTGTAACCTTGTCGGTCGACGGCAAAAGCAAACAAGCCTACACGGCGGAATCGACAGTAGCTGCTGCACTTGCGGGTTGGGACATCGAGTTCGGCGCGCATGACAAAATTTCGGTGCCGCTGAGTTCGGCAGTCGAAGCAGACAGCAACATCGAAATCACCACCGCGATTCCGGTTAACCTGAAAGTGGGCGGCGAAAGCAATGCTACCTTCACAACGGCCAGAACGGTAGAAGCAATTCTGGCAGACAAAGGCATCACGGTCGGAGACAATGACAAAGTGTATCCGGGCGTATCGACCCCTCTGACGGAGAACATGGATGTTTCGGTATACCGGATCAACAAGTTCACGGCAGACGTTGAAGTCAAGGTGCCGTACAATACGACGGAAAAAGAAGATTCGACTCTGCTCAAAGGGAAAACCAAAACGATCCAAGCCGGCGTCGAAGGCGTCGTGATTCAAACGGTCGAGAAGGTCTACCAAGACGGAGAGTTCGTGACGAAGTATGTCGTAGACAAAAAAGTGAAAACCGAAAAGCAGGATGAAATTATCGCGGTCGGAACGAAAGAACCGGTCGTCGAGAAGACGTTCGCTCCGGCTGCCGCCGCGAAAACGACATCTTCTTCCGAGTCGAAGTCCGCTAAAGGGTTTGAATATAAGACTGTACTGACTGGCGTGGCCGCAACCGCTTATTCTTCGGAACAACCGGGAATCGGCACACGTACCGCAACGGGCACAACCGTAGCAGAAGGGCGTACCATCGCTGTTGATCCGAACGTGATTCCGCTCGGATGGTGGGTCTACATCGAAGGTTACGGCTACCGCAAAGCGGAAGACACAGGCAGTGCGATCAAAGGCAAGAAGATCGATATGTATTATGACAGACTTAGCGCGGCGCTGAACTTCGGCCGCAAATCCGGTCTGACGATTTACGTCATTGGGCCAAACAAGCCTTAACACAGTGCGTCATCGAAGAATCCGGCAGTCCTTACGAGGGCTGCCGGATTCTTTTCGTCAAAGGGGTCGTTTACGCTGGCAGCTCGGAAGTGGTATAATCAACGATATCGAACATGATCGAAATCAAAGAAGGGGAGACTACGTTGACCCTTCTTTTTGTTATGAGAGGCAAAGGAGATAACCCATGATTAAAGAAGTGATTGTCGTGGAGGGGCGCGATGATACGGTAGCGGTCAAGCGCGCGGTCGAAGCAGATACAATCGAGACAGGCGGATCGGCCATAGGCGCTGCGGTGATTCGTCGTGTTCAGCTTGCGATGGAGCGTCGAGGCGTGATCATTTTGACGGACCCCGACTTTGCAGGCGAGCGAATTCGGAAAATCGTCGCGCAGAAGGTTCCCGGTTGCAAGCATGCTTTTATCCCGGAGGCGGACGCGACGCGCAAAGGCGATATCGGCGTGGAAAATGCGTCGCCTGAAGCGATTCGCCTTGCATTGGCGCGCGTGCATACGGAAATGCCGGGCAAGGAAAGCATGATCGACTGGCAGGACCTGATCGAAGCCGGACTGATCGTGCATAAAAACGCGGCTTCGCGTCGGATGGCGATGGGCAATCTGCTCGGCATCGGCTATTGCAACGGCAAGCAGTTCCACAACCGGTTGCGGATGTTCCAGATTTCGCCGCAAGAGTTTGCTGACGCGCTGGCCCAAATCGAAAATGAAGGATCGTGAGTTTATGAACGAAAGAGAAAGTATTGCTTCGCCGAAGCGAACCAAAGAGATTATTGATAAGCACCGTTTTTCCTTCAAAAAAAGTCTCGGTCAGAACTTTCTGATCGATCAAAATATTCTGGGTAAAATCGTAGCCGCAGCTGATCTCGATCCAACCAAGGGAGCGCTTGAGATCGGGCCGGGTATCGGAGCGTTGACGGAAAAGCTTGCGCTCGGCGCGGGCGAGGTTGCGGCCGTCGAGATCGATCGACGTCTGATCCCGATCCTGAAGGACGTGCTGGGCCCGTACGGCAACGTGACCGTGCGCGAGGCCGACGTGCTTAAGGTGGATCTGAAAGCGTTGTTCGACGAAGTATTCGTTCGCAGCGAAAAGGTCAGCGTGGTGGCCAATCTTCCGTATTACGTGACGACGCCGATTCTGATGAAGCTGCTTGAAGAGAAGCTGCCGCTGGAGAACATCGTGGTCATGATCCAAAAGGAAGTGGCGGAGCGGATGTCTGCTTCTCCCGGAGGTAAGGAGTACGGAAGTCTCAGCATTGCCGTGCAGTACTACAGTGAGCCTGAATTGGTCTGCATCGTACCGCGTACCGTGTTTATTCCGCAGCCGAATGTCGAGTCGGCAGTGATTCGTTTGAAGGTGCGGGACAAGCCACCGGTCGAAGTGGCGGACGAAGAGCATTTCTTTACGCTCGTACAGGCTTCGTTTACCCAACGCCGAAAAACGATCGCCAATAACCTTCGCGCGCGTTATTTCTCGCAAGAGGGACGCGAGCGCATGGAAGGGCTGCTGCATGAAGCGGGTATCGAGCCTTCGCGTCGTGCCGAGACCGTGTCGATGGAGGAGTATGCGCGTCTGAGCAGTATCTTCCTTCGCGAAGGTCTTCGTTAAGAATCTATTCAGCCCGTCGAACGAATCACGAAATATGCACAGCGTCCGGGCGAAGGAGTGCACTAAAGCCTGATACAGGGTGTGAATTGCCGTCAGAATTCGCTTATCGGGCGAGGGTGGGGGAGAAGGCTGTTTTTTCAAAAAAATCCCCGTTGACAGCGTTAAAAAAATACTGATATAATGAAATATTTGATTTGACATTGACCTCTCAAAATGTTACAATTAAGTGTATGAGAGAGGTGGTTGAGAAGAATGGCAAATCAAACGCTATCGGATATCAAACGCAGTCTCGAAGCTCATGTAGGACACCGAGTCATGCTTCGTGCCAATGGAGGACGACGCAAGACGGTTGAGCAAACAGGAGTCCTCGAAGGAACTTACCCGGCGGTATTTACCGTCATGCTTGAAGAAGAGGCCGAACATGCTTCGGGCCGAGTATCTTATAGCTATGCCGATGTTTTGACAGAGACGGTTGAGCTTTCGCTAATGCAAGACGATTCGGAGATTCCGATCGCTTACGCCGGCGCCTGATTGACACGTTATTTTTGAAAGGCGGCCTTCGCACTTGTGAAGGCCGCCTTTGTTTGTGCGTAGGGCAGTGCCTTGCCAACGCTAGTGGCTCAATAGACTTCGTGTCGGATTTTGCATATAATAATTGGAGTTCTTTCAGAGAGGGAAGCCGGAATTCCGGTTACAATGCAGGGGCGGTGGAGAGCTTGGTTATTTACGAAAAGGCGCCAGCGAAGATTAACTTGATGCTGGACGTTTTACATAAACGCAACGATGGATTTCACGAGGTAGAGATGGTTATGACGATGGTGGATCTGGCTGATCGGCTGACGCTCCATGATCCGGGTACGAGCCGAATCTCCTTGTCTAGCCAGTCTGGCTATATTCCGCTTGATGATAAAAACCTGGCGGTGCGCGCGGCACGGCTGCTGCGCCAGCGCTTTGGGATCAATCGCGGTGTGCATATGCATTTGGATAAGCGTATTCCTGTTGCGGCGGGGTTGGCTGGCGGCAGCAGCGATGCGGCGGCAGCTTTGCGCGGGTTGAATCGACTGTGGGAGTTGGGGCTGTCTACAGCGGAGTTGGAGGAGCTGGGCGCAGAGATCGGTTCCGACGTTCCATTTTGCGTACGCGGCGGCACAGCACTTGCCACAGGGCGTGGCGAGCAGCTGGAAGCGCTACCGAGTCCACCGCGCTGTTGGGTCGTATTGGCGAAGCCGCCAATCAATGTCTCGACGGCTGATGTGTACGGCAACCTGAAGGCGGCGGAGATTGCGGTTCACCCTTCGGCGACTGGCATGAGAGAAGCCCTGGAGCGAAGTTCGTTCGAAGCCGTCTGCGGCGGCCTGGGGAATGTGCTGGAGGATGTGACGCTGAAGCTGTATCCGGGCGTAGCTCGGCTGAAGCAGGTCATGGAGCATCTGGGCGCGGATGGCGTGCTGATGTCCGGGAGCGGGCCGACGGTGTTCGGATTGGTGAGCAAGGAAGAGAAGGCGAAGCGGATTTGTAACGGGTTGAGAGGGTTTTGTGAGGAAGTTTATGCGGTAAGGACGTTGGGGTAGGCGGGGAATAGCTAGATCTAAAAAGCGAAAGATCAAAGTTAAAAATTAGATTTGCTGAAAAGCGTACTCCATGTTTTATAAAATTCGATTGAAAGCCGCTCGGATTAGATGTGAGAAAATTAGCCAGTTGGACCGTTCTGGCTAATTTTCTTTAATTTTAGCTCGCTATTTTTGGATATTTTATAAAACATTAAAAGACTCACTTGTACAAATACGTACAAAGGTGTTATATTTTTTATAAAATATTCGGATTTAGCGAGGAAACCTTAGTGAAAAAATTAAAACGTAGTGCACGTTTGGTAGAGTTAACCCAGTTTTTACTGGCTAGACCGCATTCTTTGATTCCGTTGACCACGTTTGCGGAGCGATACGGAGCGGCGAAGTCGTCGATCAGTGAGGATCTGGCGATTATCAAGGAAGTGTTCGAGGAAGAAGGCATGGGCGAGCTGCAGACGCTGGCGGGAGCTGCGGGCGGCGTGAAGTATATTCCGCGCGTCTCGAACGAAAAGGCGCTTGGCATTATCGAGAAAGTCTGCACCAAGCTGGAAGAACCGGGACGGATTCTGCCGGGTGGATACTTGTATATGTCCGATCTGCTTGGACAGCCTCATCTGGTCAACGAGATCGGAGATATTTTTGCGACGATTTTCGGCGGCAAAAATATCGATGTGGTCATGACCGTGGAGACAAAGGGGATTCCAATCGCCTATGCAACGGGTGCCAAGCTGAACCTGCCTGTCGTATTGGTGCGTCGGGATCATCAGGTAACGGAAGGTTCGGCGGTTAGCATCAACTACGTATCAGGCTCGCACAAGAGCATCCATACGATGACGTTGTCTCGCCGGGCGTTGAAAGAGAAGTCGCGTGTCCTGATCGTGGACGACTTCATGAAGGCAGGCGGAACGGTACGCGGCATGATCGACCTGTTGGCCGAGTTTGACGCGGAGGTTGCAGGAGTGGGCGTGTTGCTGGATTCCGGGTCCGTGGACTCGGAAGAGCGGCAAGTGGAAGAATACGTGTCTTTGGTGACGCTGGAGACGGTGGATTCGAAGAATCGGATTGTCGGCGTTAAGCCAGGCAATTATTTTGATCAATAAGAAATCGAAGCAGCGTTTTCCCGTCGGGAAGGCGCTTTTTTTGCATAATTAGTGGTTTGAATGTACGGAAAAGTTTTTTCCTTCGAAATGAAGGCGAAAGCGCGAAAACGGCTTCTAAAAATCCGAAACCATTTGTTAATCAAACCGTATTGATAACGAGTTTCAGCGGAAAACGGCGTTATCTGTCGATTTCGTGAATAAAATCAAAAAAAATTCTAAAATTCCTGAATTTGCGGCCGCAAAAAGAAGGATTTTGGAAGCCGGTGTGGAATAATACACCAAGTCTTCTAATGATAAAGGTGGTGAACCTAGATGCAAATTACGGCTGTGAGACTCCGCCGCGTCAACTCCGAAGGTAGAATGAAGGCAATCGCTTCGATTACCATCGACGACGAGTTTGTCGTTCACGACATTCGGGTGATCGACGGGAATAACGGAATGTTTGTCGCAATGCCAAGTAAGCGTACACCGGACGGAGAGTTCCGGGATATCGCCCATCCGATTTCTTCCGGCACGCGCGAGAAGATCCAGGCTGCCGTTCTCGAGGAATACGAACGTGCCGGCTTGGAAGGCGCGGAAGTCGAAGAAGCGATCGAGGAAGGCGCGTAAGTTACACATAATCAGGCGGAAGCGGGGAGCCGGGGGATTCGGTTCCCTTTTCTTTTTGCCTCGAATGCGATATATTCAGTATAGGTATTGCTGCTCATCAAATCAGAAATGAAGCGTAAAGGTTGGTTCGAAAGATGAAACTCGCATTTGTGAAGGTCGCGAACGAGTGTCGCGGTCGGATGAATGACATAGACGTAGCCACAGACGCAGAAATAGCGGCCGAAGGGCCGAACCCAAAATAACCGTCGCCTCCACAGGCAACGGTTATTTCCGGGTAAACAAAGAGGAGGCGGAGCATTGAAGAGGATGGCGATTGTTCTTGCCGCCGGCAAGGGCAAGCGAATGAAGTCGAAGCTGTACAAGGTGTTGCATCCGGTATGCGGCAAGCCGATGGTTGGGCATGTCGTGAATACGGTTCGCCTGACGAACAGTGAACGTACAGTAGTTATCGTGGGTCATGGCGCCGAAGATGTGCAAGCTTACCTGGGCGACCAGGCGGAGTATGCGCTCCAGGCGGAGCAGTTGGGCACGGGTCATGCCGTGCAGCAGGCCGAGGGACTTCTGGGTAAAGAAGAAGGAACAACGATTTTGATCTGCGGCGATACGCCGCTTGTTCGTGCCGAGACGATTGAAGCCATGATCGCCCTGCACGAAGGCGAAGGCGCAGCGGCTACGATTCTGACTGCGATTCCTGAGGACCCGACAGGACTTGGCCGCATCATCCGCGGCGAAGATGGAGGCGTGCTTCGAATTGTGGAGCAGAAAGATTGTACGCCTGAAGAAGCGGCTGTGAACGAGATTAACACAGGTACGTACTGCTTTGACAACCGCAAATTGTTCGACGCGCTGTCCCGGGTTACGAATAACAATGCTCAGGGCGAATACTATATCACGGATGTGATCGGTATCCTTCGCGGCGACGGCGACAAGATCGCTGCCTATGCGACCCGAGATCTCGATGAGTCGATCGGCGTCAATGATCGCGTTGTGCTGTCTCAGGCTGAAGCGGCGATGCGCGAGCGTATCGTTCGCGAGCATATGCTGGGCGGCGTTACGGTAATCGACCCGTCTTCCACTTATATCGGTGCGGATGTAACGATCGGCTCGGATACCGTGCTGTATCCGGGAACTGTCATTACGGGCCAAACGACGATTGGGGAAGACTGCAAGATTGGGCCGAACAGCGAGATTGAGAACGCGGTCATCGGAAACGGTACGGCGGTATCGCAATCCGTTGTCCGCGATTCGACAGTCGGCGATCATGTATCGGTCGGGCCATTCGCTCATCTGCGTCCAGGTGCAAGCTTGGCCGAGGGCGTAAAAGTAGGCAATTTCGTCGAAGTGAAAAATGCCGAGATCGGGCAGGACTCGAAAGTCTCCCACCTGAGCTATGTCGGCGACGCTAAGGTCGGCAGCCGCGTCAATATCGGCTGTGGTGCCATCACTGTCAATTATGACGGATTCAACAAATCGCTGACGGAGATTGAAGACGATGCTTTTGTCGGCAGCAATGTGAACCTGATTGCCCCGGTTCATGTGGGTAAGGGAGCTTATGTCGTAGCAGGCTCCACGATTACGAAGCAGGTCCCGGCAGGCGATCTTGCAATCGGTAGAGCCCGTCAGGAGAACAAGCCAGGCTATGCCGATAAGATCAAGGCTCGTGCCAAGGCGAAGAAGGAAGCAAGCAAAGGGCAATAAAAATAAGCGGAAAGCCCGAGACACAGTCCGGGGCTTTCCGCTGAATCAAAAGCATAAAGAACAAGCAGGCAAAGCTCTGCGCATTGCATAGGCAGCAGCTGTATCGTTATTCCCAGAGCCAGGGCGTTTGCAGCGCGCCCTACCACTAATGACCAGCACGGAGGGTTTACAAAACATGACTTATTGCGATTCAAAGCTGAAAATATTCACGTGCAATTCAAATCCCAAACTGGCGAACCAAATCGCCGATTACATCGGTATTCCGATGGGAGAATCGCACACGACGAGCTTTAGCGACGGTGAAATTCAGGTCAAATTGTCCGAGAGCGTTCGCGGCAGCCACGTGTACATCATCCAATCGACCTGCGCGCCCGTCAACGACAACCTGATGGAACTGCTGGTTATGGTTGATGCACTCAAGCGCGCTTCCGCAAAAAGCATCAATGTCGTTATTCCGTATTACGGATATGCACGTCAAGACCGTAAAGCACGCTCGCGTGATCCGATCACGGCGAAGCTGGTTGCAGACTTGATCGAAAAAGCTGGCGCTCATCGCGTTATCGCGATGGATTTGCACGCCATGCAGATCCAGGGCTTCTTCGACATTCCGGTCGATCACCTGCTCGGCGTGCCGATTTTGGCGCAGTATTTCCGTTCGAAGCAGATCGAAAATCCGATCGTCGTCTCGCCGGACCACGGCGGCGTTGTACGGGCACGTAAATTGGCGGACCTGCTTAACGCTCCGCTGGCAATCATCGACAAGCGTCGTCCGGAACCGAACGTCAGCGAAGTCATGAATATCATCGGGAATATCGAAGGCAAGACAGCAATCCTCATCGACGACATCATCGATACGGCAGGCACGATTGTGCTGGGCGCCAACGCATTGGTCGAAGGTGGAGCGAAGGAAGTCTACGCCTGCTGCACGCACCCGGTCCTGTCCGGACCGGCTATGGATCGTTTGGAAAATTCGCCGCTTAAGGAAGTCATCGTGACGGATACCATTCCGATCACGCACCCGAATCCGACGAACAAGTTGAAAGTGCTGTCCGTAGCTCCGCTGCTGGGCGAAGCGATTATTCGCGTCCATGAGGAACTGTCGATCAGCAAGCTGTTTGAAATTTAAGTTTTTCCATCGCGATAACGCCCGCGGGTTACGCCTCCTTTCCGGAAGGAAGGAGACGTAACCCTTCTCGGCGTGAACGTTTCCTTCCTGCCCGTGCAGGCAAGGGCAATATTCAATACCCCGGACGCGAAAGGAAAACGTATCTGCCGCGATGGTAGAGGGCTGGACCGATTTCGATAAAGCTTTCGTGAATGCCGGTGACCAGTCCGATATCGACCGGAACGTCTTGGTGATAGACCTCGACGGGAACGCCGGCGTTCATATGATCGTGGAAATGACGGTTGTCTTTGAGCAGGGCTCCGAATTCGTACATGTCGCTTTACAGCTCCTTTGCTGAACGTACTAGAAAAGCGCGCCGCGGCGTCGCCGCGGTGCCTTATGCTTTATCCCTATATTGTAACAAAAATACGCATCAGAACCATAACGATTGCAGGCGAGGAGTCATATCGGATGAAATGGATCGTTGGGCTGGGGAATCCCGGCAAAAATTACGAAAAAACGCGCCACAACGTCGGATTCATGGCGTTGGATCGCTTGGCGCAAAAGCATGGCATATCGATTACCCAAAGCAAATGCAAGGCGCTGGTCGGCGAAGGCTTTATCGGCCGCGAAAAGGTCGCGCTTATCAAGCCGATGACCTTCATGAACCTGTCGGGCGAATCGGTTCGTGCTTATATGGACTATTACAAAGTGGAGCTGAAGGATCTGATCGTCGTTTACGATGATCTGGATACGGAGGTTGGCCGGATTCGCTTGCGCTATCAAGGCAGCGCGGGAGGCCATAACGGTATCAAGTCGATTATTGCGCATACCGGCACGCAGACGTTCGACCGGGTTCGTATGGGAATCTCCCGTCCGCAAAACGGTATGGCCGTTGTTGACTACGTGCTCGCGCCGTTCACCAAGTCCGAGCAGCCGCTTTTGGATGAAATGATTGAAAAAACATGCGACTCCATCGAATACAGCCTGGATCATACGTTTGAACAAACGATGGCCCGGTTTAACGGATAGAAACAACACAAGCATAAGAGAGGTGCACCCTTTGTTAAACGCGCTTATCAAAGAAGTTGCCCGGGATCAGGACTTCATCTCGATCAAGGACGCCGTATCGGCGGGGATGAAGGAGCAGCTGGTCGCGGGCTTGTCGGGCTCGGCGCGCCAGTTGATGATGGCGGGCCTGCATCAGGAGCTGGAACGGCCGCTGCTGATTGTGACGCATAACATTTTCTCGGCGCAAAAAATCGCAGATGATCTTCAGGAAGCGCTTCCCGAAGGCAGTGTGATGTTCTACCCGGCCAACGAATTGGTTGCGGCGGAATCCGCCATTTCCAGCCCGGAAACGATCGCCCAGCGCATCGAAGTGCTGACTCGCTGCGCGGACGGATTCAAGGGCATATTAGTCGTACCTTTTTCCGGCCTGCGCCGTTTCGTACCGGACCCTTCCGCCATTCGCGAAGCCCAGTTTACGCTGGAAGAAGGCGGAACGCTGGATCTGGAGACGTTCCTTTCGCGTATGGTCGAGCTTGGTTACTCGCGCGTCGAGCGCGTCGAAACACGAGGCGAAATGAGCGTGCGCGGCGGAATCGTCGATTTTTTCCCCACGACGTCTCAGCTTGCTTACCGGGTTGAATTGTTCGACGACGAGATCGATTCGATCCGTACCTTCGATCCGGAGGACCAGCGTTCGATCGATAAAGTGAAAAAAGTGTCCATCATGCCAAGCCGAGAGCTGATCGCAAGCGGCGAACGGATGCGCAAAGCGGCGGATGCGGCGGCATTGCTGCTGGAGAAGCAGCTTGAAAAGATGACCGACCGCAAAGCCAAAGCTTCGATGCAGCAGGAAATCGGCCGCGAGATCGAATGGCTGCGCCAGCAGATTCATTTTCCGGAAATGTACAAGTACGTCTCGCTGATTTATCCGGAGCGCCGTACGTTGTACGATTACATGCCGGAAAACACGCTGCTGTTGATGGACGAGCCGTCACGCCTGCTTGATACGGCGTCGCAGCTTGAACGAGACGAAGCCGAGTGGAATCTGCATCTGCTGCAAAGCGGTAAGAGTCTGCCTGAGCTGCCGCTGGCGCTTGAAGGCGACAACGCCGTGTACCATCGTCCTTTTCAAACGTTGTTCCTGTCGCTGTTCGTCCGTCAGATTCCGCGTACGCATCCGGGTCAGGTGGTCAACGTGGTCAGCCGGACCATGCAGGACTTCCACGGGCAGATGAACGTGCTGAAGGCCGAGATGGAGCGTTGGAAAAAGTCTAATATGCGCATCATCATGCTGGCGGGCGACGAAGAGCGGGCCGAACGGATACGCGCCGTGCTGGAAGACTACGATATCGAGATGCCGGAAATCATGCGAGGCCATCTGCAAGGCGGCTTCGAGCTTCCGTCCGCGCATCTCGTCGTGATTACGGAAGGCGAGCTGTTCGCGCAGAAGCAGCGTAAAGCCCGCAAAAGCAACACCACCAAGCAGATCGACAACGCCGAACGGATCAAAAGCTATACCGAGTTGAAAGTCGGCGACTACGTCGTCCATCAGAATCACGGGATCGGCAAATATCTGGGCATCGGCACGCTTGAAGTCGCAGGCATTCACAAAGACTACATGCACATTATGTACGCCGGCGGGGACAAGTTGTCCGTACCGATCGAACAGATCGACCTGATCCAGAAATACGTCGGCGCCGAAGATAAAGAACCGAAGGTGTACAAGCTGGGCGGCAACGAATGGACACGGGTGAAAACCAAAGTCCGCTCGTCCGTGCAGGATATCGCCGACGATCTGATCAAGCTGTACGCGGAGCGCCAGGCTTCCGCGGGCTATAGTTTCGACAAAGACACGCCGGATCAGAACGAGTTCGAAAATACGTTCCCTTACGAAGAAACGCGCGACCAATTGCGGGCGATCGAAGAAATCAAGGGCGATATGGAAATGACGCGTCCGATGGACCGGTTGCTGTGCGGCGACGTCGGCTACGGCAAAACGGAAGTCGCGATCCGCGCGGCGTTCAAAGCGGCGATCGAAGGCAAGCAGGTGGCGATTCTTGTTCCGACGACCATTTTGGCCCAGCAGCATTACGAGACGTTCAAAGAACGATTCGAAGGCTATCCGTTCAACATCGGCGTCCTGAGCCGTTTCCGTTCGCGCAAAGAGCAAAACGAGACGATCAAAGGCGTCAAACAGGGCACGATCGACGTCATTATCGGCACGCACCGCATTTTGTCCCAGGATCTCGTATTCAAAGACCTGGGTTTGCTCATCGTCGACGAAGAGCAGCGGTTCGGCGTGACGCATAAGGAGAAGCTGAAGCGTTTGAAGACCAACGTGGACGTGCTGACGCTGACGGCGACGCCGATTCCGCGCACGCTGCATATGTCCATGCTGGGCGTTCGCGACCTGTCGGTGATCGAGACGCCGCCGGAGAACCGTTTCCCGGTGCAGACTTACGTCGTCGAATACAGCCCTACATTGGTGCGGGAAGCGATCGAACGGGAGCTTGCCCGCGGCGGTCAGGTCTACTACCTCTACAACCGCGTGCAGGGTATCCATGAAAAAGCGGCCGAAATTTCCGAGCTTGTGCCGGACGCGCGCGTCAGCGTGGGTCACGGGCAGATGAGCGAGCAGGAGCTGGAGCGTACCATTCTCGACTTCCTGGAAGGCGAATCGGACGTGCTTGTCAGCACCAGCATCATCGAGACGGGCGTCGATATTCCGAACGTCAATACGCTGATCGTGCACGACGCGGATAAAATGGGTCTGTCGCAGCTGTACCAGATGAGAGGCCGGGTCGGACGTTCCAACCGAATCGCCTATGCCTATTTCTCTTACCAAAAAGACAAAGTGCTGACCGAAGTCGCCGAAAAACGCCTTCAGTCGATCAAAGAGTTCACGGAGCTCGGTTCCGGCTTCAAGATCGCGATGCGCGACTTGTCGATCCGCGGCGCAGGTAACTTGCTCGGCGCGGAACAATCCGGCTTTATCGCGTCGGTCGGCTTCGATCTGTATTCGCAGATGCTGGCCGAAGAAATCCAGAAGCGAAAAATCTCGATGCTGGGCGAAGCGCCGTCGGAAGACAAGAACTGGAGCACGATGATCGACTTGTCGATCGATGCCTACCTGCCGTCGGACTATATCTACGACAGCATCCAGAAAATCGAAATTTACAAAAAAGTGGCTTCCGCGACGACGTTCGAGGATGTGCTGGAACTGGAAGACGAATTGCTGGACCGTTTCGGCGAGCTTCCGGAAGCGGTCGTGCGTCTGATGCAGGTGGCTCGCTTCAAGATTTACGGACGCCTATACGGAATCGAAAGCATTGCCAGAAAAGGCGACGATCTGCTTGTTACCTTCTACGAAGGACAGGAAAAAGTCGCGGATGCCAAGAAACTCGCGCAAATTGGAAATCAATTCGAAAGCAGTGTACAATTTAAGCAGGGTGTGCCTTTTGCGATTCAAATCAAAGGCAAGAATCTGCCGGAGGCCGGACGTCTTGAGACGCTGGAGCAGGTTCTGAGTGCCCTCCAAGAAGCGTTCAAATCGAAGGGAGAACTTCATGATGCAGTCAAGTCATAAAAAATGGGGCAAATTGGCGTCGCTCGGCGCGGTAGCGGTACTTTCTTTTTCGGTACTGGCCGCTTGCGGCGACAAAGCCGATGACACTACAAAAACCGATGACAGCAAGGTGTTGGCTACGTACGACGGGGGAACCGTAACACAAAATCAGTTCGACAAAGAACTGAACGTGATGAAATTCCTTCAACCGACTTATGCTTCCTTGATGGATTCGGCCGAAATCAAGAACTACATGCTGGACCAACAGATCGCTTACAACTATCTGGAAGGTAAAGCGACTGACGAAGAAAAGACCGAAGGCGCAAAAATGGCGACTGAACAGATCGACCAATTGAAAGCGCAAGTCGATCAAGAACAGCTCGAAACGATGTTGACCGAGCAAAACATTACGGAAGCAGACCTGACGACTTATATGACGCAGGTGATGACAGCCGTTCAATACATGTCCAACCAGGTGACGGACGAAGAAGTACAGGCTGAATACGATGCCAACAAAGAAACGTATGTGACGGCTGACGTTCGCCATATCCTGATCGGTCTGACCGACGCGGAAGGCAACGAGCGTACCGATGCGGAAGCGAAGAAACTGGCTGACGAAGTCAAGACGAAGATCGATGAAGGCGGCGACTTTGCCGCATTGGCCGAAGAGTATTCGGAAGATCCGGGTTCTGCTTCGAACGGCGGCCTGTACGAAAACCAACCGGTCAGCAGCTGGGTAGAAGAGTTCAAAAAAGCGACGATGGAACAGGAAGTCGGCGTGGTAGGCGATCCGGTTAAAACCGATTACGGCTACCACATCATCAAAGTCGAGAAAAGAAATGATACGCTGACTGACGAAGTGAAGGATACGGTTCGCCGCAGCCTGGCTTCGACAAAGCTGAATGATTTCATGGAAAACGACCTGGAAGGCATCACGAAGAGCAAGGAAGAGTTCGTGGACGAGGAAGCTCCGGCGGCCGAAGGCACGGAGACGACTCCTGCCGAAGGTACGGATGGAACTTCGACGGACGGTGCGACCGAAGGAACGGACGGTGCGGTAACCGAAGGTGCGGACCAAGGAACCACGACCGATCAAGGCGCGACAACCGATGAGTCCGGCGATGCGGATGCTTCGACCGATACGACGACAGACGGCAAGTAAGGCAAGCGGATACGGCAAGAAGGCGGATTGGGGTCCGTCCTCTTGTCTATATGAGAGTACCTGAATAGCGCGGTTTCACGCGCTATTTTTTTAGGTCAAAAACAGATAACTCTCACAACGAAAGGAGGTCGCGGCGTGAAAACATCCCAGTCGCCGGGATCGGGTTTGCTAAGAGGCGCATTTATCCTTGGAGCCGCGGCAATCCTGTCCAAGCTGATCGGTACGCTGCAAAAGATTCCGCTGCAAAACATCGGCGGAGACGGCGTATTCGGCATTTATACAACCGTGTATTCGTTTTATGCGTTTTTGGCCGTATTCGTGACGGCGGCGCTTCCGGCGGCCATATCCAAATATGTCGCCGAGCGTACGGCCAGCGCGGACGAGCGGGGAGTACGCAGCGTGCTGCGAGCAGGATTGTTGACAGCCTGCTCGGCAGGATTGCTGATGGCGCTTGCCATGTGGACGCTTGCTCCGCAGGTCTCAGACTTGATCGGCAGCGAGCATACGCTGCTGCCGCTTAGAGCGGTGTCGCTTGCCTTGCTGGTTGTGCCGCCTATGGCGGCACTGCGCGGTTTCTTTCAGGGACTTCAGCAGGCGCTGCCGACAGCCGTGTCCCAAGTCGCCGAGCAGATCGTCCGCGTTGCCGTTATGGTGGCTCTGCTTCTCACGTTGAATGCGTTCGAAGCAGCCGATGAACGGATTGCGGCCGGAGCGGCATTGGGTTCGTTTGCGGGAGGCTTGGCAGGCCTGGGGGCCATGCTGTTGTTCTGGCAGCGTTACGGACGAACGCGTCGCTCGGCCTCTGTCCCACCCGCCAAGCTGGTGCAGGGAGCGGCGGTGAAAGGAGCCGTTGAGACGGATTCCGACGCGTCCCCAGCAGCGAAGCAGGATCATCCGACAGCGTCGAATGCAGACGACGCTGATAAGTCCCGTCAAAATCTTCGCGCAGGCGACCCGAAAAGTTCTTCGTTACGAATCTGGATCAAACGACTTTTGATCTACGCTGTGCCTGTATTTATCGGCTCTTTGTCCCAACCGCTGCTTGGTCTGGTCGATACGCTGACCGTACCTCGGCTTTTGCAAGGAGCGGGGTGGAACGACTTGGCCTCTATGGAGCAGTTCGGCATTTACAACCGCGGGATTCCGATCGTCCAGCTCGTCTTCATGCTGGCGACCTCGCTGTCCACGCTGCTGCTGCCCGCCATTGCCGAAGCCAAAGCACGGGGGCAGGAAGAACGTATCGCCGCTTCCGCCGGCGTGGCGCTGCGCTGGCTGTGGCTGCTCGGTCTGACGGCTGCCGCGGGCCTTGCCGTGCTGGCAGGGCCGGTCAATATTATGCTGTACGCGGACGCGCAGGGCACCGACGCGCTGCGCTGGACGGCATTGTCCGCCGCAGGAGGCACGCTCGGCATCGTTTCTGCCGCGCTGCTGCAGGGCATGGGTGCCGTGCGTGCGCCTGCCTTGTTCCTGCTGGTCTCGGCCACGCTCAAACTGACGCTGAACCTGCTGCTGGTTCCGCTGATGGGCATCTCGGGCGCCGCCCTGGCAGGCGCCGTCTCTTATCTGGTCGCCGCGCTGCTCGGCGTCCTGCTGCTCGCCCGTCTAACCGGGCTGCGCGGCGGCGTCCGCCGTACGCTGCTTCAGCCCCTGCTGCTCGCCGGGCTGACGGCGCTTGCCGCCTACGGCGTTCGCTTGCTGACAAGCGAACTGCTCACCGCCGCGGGACTCGGCGGACGCACGGGTGCGCTGCTGACCAGCGTCTTCGGCGTCGCCGCGGGCGTGCTTGCCTTCGTCGCTGCGCTGGTCTACACCCGTGCGGTATCGGACGCGGAGCTGTCCGCGCTGCCCGGCGGCTCGAAGCTCGCCGCCCTGGCAAGACGGCTTCGCCGGGAACGCTAGCGTGTCGCTTCGGGGAACGCTTGTGCGCATTTTAGATTCGCAATTCGTCGAAACCCGTGATATAGTGGTAAAATGCGAGGTGCAGCGGAAGGAGAGGAACGGCAATGAGTAAGGCAATTACGGTTGTGGGACTGGGTTCGGGCGACCCGGATCAACTCACGCTGGGCATATGGAAAATTCTTCATGGAGCAAGCCGTGTTTACGTACGAACGAAGGAGCATCCGGTCATGAGCCGGATCGCTGCCGAAGGGATTGCGTTCGAGTCGTTCGACTCCGTTTACGAGGCCAATGAGTCTTTCGGTGACGTTTACGAGAGTATTGCTCGTCGGATCATCGAACTGGCCGATCAGGGAGACCTGGTCTATGCGGTTCCCGGACACCCAATGGTGGCGGAGAAGACCGTGCTGCTGCTGCGTGAATACGCGGAAGCAGCAGGTGTATCCCTGACGGTGCTTGGCGGTGAGAGCTTCCTCGATCAGGCCTTCGTTACACTTGGCTTTGATCCGATCGAAGGATTCCAGTTGCTGGACTCTTCCGACGTCACATCGGAGCACATCCGGCCTTCGCTGCATACGCTGATCGGCCAGGTCTACGATTCGCTGACCGCTTCTGAGGTTAAACTCGGATTGATGGACGTGTACCCGGACGACCATCCGGTCGTGGTGGGGCATGCCCTCGGCGTGGTAGGGGAAGAGCAGATTTTGCGAGTTCCCCTGTATGAGCTGGACCGCTTGGAAGGCTACGGCAATTTGTCGTTGGTGTACATACCGCGCAGCGAAGACGAAGCCTTGAGAGCGGGGAGCTTTGCCCGCTTGCACGAGATCGTCAACATTCTGCGCAGCCCGGGCGGTTGTCCTTGGGACATGGAGCAGACCCATGCTTCGATCCGCAAGAATCTGATCGAAGAGACGTATGAGGTGCTGGAGACCATCGACGATGATGATCCGGATCATATGCGGGAAGAACTGGGTGATTTGCTGCTGCAAATCATGCTTCACTCCCAAATGGAGGAGGAAGTCGGGACGTTCAACGTTTACGACGTCATCCGCGGTCTGAACGAAAAGTTGATCTTCCGTCATCCGCATGTATTTGGCGACAGCGCCGCTGGCGATGCCGAGGAAGCGCTCAAGAACTGGGACGCCATGAAGGCGGAAGAGAAGAAGCGCAAAGGCTTGAATGAGTCGGAAGCTTCGCTGCTGGATGGGGTTCCAAGGGATCTTCCCGCGCTCATGAAGGCTTACAAAATCCAGAAGAAGGCGGCGAAAGTCGGCTTCGATTGGGATGAAGTCTCCAGTGCATTTGCCAAGATTGAAGAAGAGCTGGGCGAGTTAAGAGAAGGGTTGGCCAAGGGGGCCGATTCCGAAGCGCTTAAGCTTGAACTCGGCGACCTGTTATTCTCCGCGGTCAATGCGGCCCGCTTCTTGAAGGTTGATCCGGAAGAAGCGTTATCGCTCGTCAACGACAAATTCCGTCGGCGCTTCCGTTACATCGAAGATCGCTTGCGTGAGCGGGGAAGCTCCCCTCAAGCCAGCACGCTCGAAGAAATGGATGCCCTTTGGAACGAAGCGAAAACAGCGGAATAACTGGATCTTCGCACAAAATTTTCAAAGCCGTCGCTTACGCGAAAGGAATATGCGCCCTTATCCAGAATATGAGGAAGAGGGCATGCGGAAGCGATGGCCGGAATCTGTTTGAAGCCCGATAGGCGCATTCGAATAGGTCTCCAGACAAAACGGATAACCGCGGCAGTAAGGAACATCATCCGGACTCCGCTTATCATTATTGAGCGTTAGGCTTCCCGTTTGGGAGCCAACAGACGCAACTTTAAAATCCCGGGAGGAATGAAACGAATGAATAAAACAGAACTGATCAACAGCATCGCGGAAAAAAGCGGCGTAGGCAAAAAAGAAGTCGAAGCCGTACTGAACGGTTTCATGGACGGTGTAACTGAAGCACTGGCAGGCGGCGACAAGGTCCAACTGATCGGTTTCGGCACGTTCGAAACCCGCAAACGCGCAGGTCGCACAGGCCGCAACCCGCAAACGGGCGAACCGATCACGATTGCCGAGTCCAGCGTTCCTGCATTCAAAGCGGGCAATAAGCTTAAAGAAGCGGTTAAGTAATTATGCGTGTCGATAAATTCCTGAAGGTGTCCAGGCTCATCAAGCGTCGTACCGTAGCAAAAGACGTGTCTGAGCAAGGTCGCGTGCTGATTAATGGCCGCGAGGCCAAGCCCAGCGCTTCGGTGAAAGTCGGCGACGAAATTACCGTACAGTTCGGTCAGAAGCTCGTCACGGTTCGCGTCGAACGTATCGCCGACACGACCCGCAAAGATGAAGCGGCAGGCATGTATACCGTCGTGAAGGAAGAACCGATTCCGCGCGAAGAAGGTTTGAACTTTTGATTGCTGTTTGAAAATAGGAAAAAGGCGTTTCCGCTCTTTAGGCGGAAGCGCCTTTTTCGGCTAATTTTGCTGATTTTCGCGTCAGTTCGCGTTTTTTTGTGTTAATGTTTAAGATAAGTATTGAACTTGGGCAGTACAGACTATTGACCGCCCCTGATTCTGACAAGAATAGTTCTGTCGCTCTATCGAGCTTGGCGACTAACATTCCGATAAAAACTAGAGTAGTCATGTTTAGCGACCTTTCTTTGTAAAAAAACATCGGTCCGCTGTAGCAATTTTACATAATAACCGACACACTGCGTCACGTTTTGCGCGATTGCACTTGTTCGGTGAAGGAGGGTTCCATGAGAGCGACTTCCGCAGCAACCAAACCAAATCGACATCAGCCTGAGCAAGCACCCAAGACAATCCGGACCTCAGTCCGGCGTACATCGTCAAATCGCCAGCAGAGCGGCAAGAAACGCCTTCGACTATGGGCCGTCCTGATGATTATTTTATTCGCTTGGGCCGGGTATACGTTCTTCGGGCAAAGTTCCGTGATCGCGGACAAAGCTTCGAAACTGGAAGCAAGTCAGGCAGTTAAGGCTGAAAGCGAGACGACGCTCGGTGAAGTCAAAGCCGAGATCAAGCGCCTGCAAGATCCGGAATATATCTCGCAAATCGCCCGTAAAGAATACAATATGTACAAACCGGAAGAGATCCCGATCCGCGTTACTGGAGAAGGCGGCGGAGAGTAGATTTTCCGCGGTTTCACGCGGTTTTGTTTGTTGACCGACGTTTGCGCTTCCGTTATAATCAAATCACCGCAGACCGAAATTTGACTTTTTCGGCTGTATATTTTTAAGGGAGGATCATTTTATTCTATGGCAATTGAAGTAGGCACCAAATTAGAGGGCAAAGTGACAGGCATTACGCATTTCGGAGCATTTGTGGATTTGTCCGGAGGTGTCACGGGTCTCGTTCATATCTCGGAAATCGCCGACAACTACGTAAAAGATGTGAATGATCACCTGAAGATCGGCGACACGGTGACCGTGAAAGTCATCAACGTCGACAAAGACGGCAAGATCGGATTGTCGATCAAGCAAACCGTGGACAGACCTGCCGGTTCTACCCCTGCGCCATCTTCACGTCCGCCTAGACCAGACCGTGGTCCTAGCAGCGGCGGTGGCGGCGAACGCTTTAACAGCGGCGGCGGTAGTGGCGGTGGATTTAACCGAGGCAGCGGCGGCGGAAGACCTTCCAGGCCTCCAGGCGGCGGTAAACCTGCATTCGGCAAGCCCGCATTCGGTAAGCCTTCGTTCGATGATAAATTGACCCGTTTCCTTAAGGACAGTGAAGAACGAATTTCTTCGATCAAGAAAAACACGGAATCCAAGCGCGGAGGCCGTGGCGCAAAAAGATCGTAATTATAGCTTGGAACACCGCGAATGGCTCAGTTCAGCCGCTCGCGGTTTTTTGCTTTGCTCGGCAAAGGCTTCAACGAAAGAACCCTGTCTTCCGATAACAAACAAGTACAAGAATTGTATGATACACTGGATGCGAATACCGGATTTGTTGGAATTCGGAAAGAATCGCACCGGAAAGGACGGGATGCGAAGTGGCTGCACCAGATCTGCCGGGATTTAGGCCAGGAACGGTCGTAACCGGCGCGTCCCAGGGCGGGCAATATACGATTCAATCCCTGATTGGCCGGGGGGCTAACGGCAACGTTTATCTGGTTCGGACAGCGAGCGGACAGCAGGCGGCGTTGAAGGCAGGACCGGAGAAGCCGGAACTGAAGGCAGAAGTCGAAGTGTTGGCGGAATTGAAAAAGCATGAGCTTGAAAACGGCGATCGCCGTTCTTTTCTGCTTGACGCGGATCGGTATCAAACGAATGGCCGTTCCGTTCCCTTTTACGTGATGAAGTTTGTTCGAGGTGTGCCGATCGATGCGTATATCCGCAAATACGGCTATCGTCAGATCGGAACGGCAGGACTCGGATTATTGGATAGACTGTCAGGGCTGCATCAGGCAGGATTTATTTTTGGGGATCTGAAGCCTTGCCATGTGCTAGTGGAAGAGAGCGGCGGCGTAGAGCTGGTGGATTACGGCGGGGCAAGTCCTATCGGAGCCAATGTGAAGCAGTATAGCGGCTGGTACGACCGAAAATATTGGAATGCCGGTACGCGAAAAGCTGACCCTGGCTACGATCTTTTTGCGTTTGCGGTATTATGTCTGCATGTGTTCGACGAACGTTCGCTCCGTCGTGTCGATGCAGCGCTGCTGCCGCAGACGCGCAGTGCGGAAGATCTGGTACAGTTGGCCGGACGGATTCCTGCGCTGCAACCGTTCGAACCTTGGCTTGCCCGTGCGCTTCGAGGCGGATTTGTGAGCTCGCGTGAAGCCTACGCCCAGTGGAAAGCGCTGAGCCGGTTATATCCGCCGCAGGGGAAGAAAGGCGCTTCTAGGCTGCTTGCCGTTGCCTTTTGCGGATCACTGCTGTTGCTTGGCGCCGTGCTGTATGCGGCTCTGTCACTCTAATGCCGCGGCGGCGAAGAGGAATGGAGGCTTGGCGTTGTTGAAAGATGAATATACATGGTCGCGTGAAATCGAGGAAGAAGCTGAGGAATACGGCATGTGGGCCGCTGGCGAGACGGTTATTGCAGCCGTATCCGGCGGTCCGGATTCCATGGCCTTGCTGCACCTCCTGCACGGTCTGTCAGGCCGACAAGGCTTCAAGTTGATCTGTGCGCATGTGAATCATGGTTTAAGACCCGAAGAATCAGCAGCAGAGGCAGAATTGGTTCGTGCCGCTGCTGCCAGGCTTGCTATTCCGTTCGAGTTGGGGGAACCGGATGTACGCAGCTACAAAAAGCAAGCCAAGCTAGGTACGCAGGCGGCGGCTCGTGAACTCCGATATCGATTTCTGCGGGAAATTGCCCAGCGTTATCAAGCCGCGGCTGTGGCATTGGCGCATCATGCGGACGACCAGGCTGAGACGGTTATGCTGCATATGCTGCGCGGCAGCGGGGCAAGCGGACTAAGCGGTATGCGCCGTGTCCGGTTGTGGAACGGCGTTCGCTTTGTTCGGCCGCTGCTGCGTCTGAACAAGAAGAATGTGGTTTCTTTTTGCGAAAGTCATCGTATTGCTTATGCAATTGACAGCAGCAACGCCCACACGGACTATGCCCGCAATCGCTTGCGGCTGGAGACTTTTCCGCAATTGGAAAGCTATAACGGTAGGCTTTCGGAAGCGCTGAATCGCCTAGCCGACACACTGGGTCCCGAGGACGATTACTTGCAGGAACTGACCGTGCAGGCCTACGAAAAAGTCTGCACGAAGAATTCCGACGTCATTGAGCTTGATGCGGCAGGCTTTTCGGCACTGCCCTTCGCTTTACAACGCAGGCTCATTAAATTAATATTAAATTACCTGTCGGAACCGGGAGCGGAGACCGATTTTGCGAAGGTGGACCGGGTCCGCCGACACCTTCTCTCCCCGAACGATTCGACCTGGACGCTGGACCTTGGATATGGACGGACATGTACGCGCGAATACGCTCGTACGTTTTTCAGTCTTGGTCGGCCACAGCCTGGCGTTCCGGAATCGAAGGAGATTGACAGGGAGTCGGGTATTCGTACGCTGGGTTTCGGAAGTTTTGAACTGATCTTCAGAGAAGACGAAGAGATTCCTGCCGCTTCGGCGCTGATGCGTTTGAATCGGGAAGAAGTCGTGTTCGATGCAGATCGTCTACAATACCCGCTGACCGTGCGTTCGCGCCTTCCGGGAGACCGGATCGAGCTTCCGCGCGGAGCCGGCACGAAGAAAGTCAAGGATCTGCTGATCGATGAAAAAGTCGCTCCGTCCGAACGTAATCGGATTCCGGTCGTGTGTGATGCGGAAGGTCGCGTCATTTGGCTGGCGGGATTGAAGCGTTCCAATCATGCCTGGGTCGACGGGCAGAGCGAGAAGATTCTATATATTCGGATAGATCGGGCTCTTTGTTGACGGTTTTGGTTTATAAGTATAGAAAGAAGCTCAAGCTTTAACTCAGATCATAATTACAGGAGGGTCAAGCACGTTGCAAAATGACATTCAAGAAGTACTGATCAGTGAAGAGGAACTCCAGGCTAAGATTAAGGAATTGGGTGAGCTGCTGAGCAGCGAATACGCAGGTCGCGACCCGCTCGTGATTTGCGTGCTCAAAGGCGCATTCATTTTCATGGCTGATCTGGTTAAGCGTATTACGGTACCGATCGAGCTCGACTTTATGGCGGTATCCAGCTATGGCGCGGCAACCAAGTCGTCCGGCGTTGTCAAGATCATCAAAGATCTGGATACGACGGTAGAAGGACGCGACGTATTGATTGTAGAAGATATCATCGACAGCGGACTTACGCTGAGCCATCTGATCGAACTGCTGAAAAACCGTAACGCGAAAAGCGTGAAGGTTGTTACGTTGTTCGACAAGCCGTCCGGCCGTTCCGTCAACATGGAAGCGGATTACACGGGCTTTGTCCTGCCGGACGCATTCGTCGTAGGCTACGGTCTCGACTATGCGGAGCACTACCGGAACCTGCCTTACATCGGGGTTCTCAAACCGGAAGTTTACACGAAATAAAAGAGAAACAGTCGTTCGAATCTGAGCTTGCGCCGAATGGTGAAACGCAAAGACAGGCAGCGTGTCAGGATCAGATGTTTTTTTCTTCGAAGTCCGCTCCGCATCTGAATTTGTGATGTGTGAACCGACTATGTTAAAATAACTTCAGTGTCTTGAGAGGAGGTTGGGGATGAATCGGTTCATCCGGAATTCTGGCTTTTATTTAATCCTTTTTCTTGTTGTGGTAGGCATCATTCAATTTTTGAACGGCGGTCGGGATACGGCCCAAGCTCCAAGATACGACGAACTGGTGCAGCAGGTTGAAGCGAATAACGTGGAAAATGCCACGTTCCAATTCGAAAACTATGCTTATTTGGTAACCGGTACGTATAAGGAACCGTTGAAGGCAGACGGTCCGACGACGTTCTCGACGTATATTCCATCCACCGAAGCGGTGGTTGACAGCCTGACGAATCAAATGCAAACGAACGGCGTAGAGGTATCGTGGAAGCCGATGAAGGGACAAAGCATTTGGGTAACCTTGTTCACTTCGTTTATTCCGCTCATTCTGATGTTCGTGTTGTTCTTCTTCCTCTTTAATCAATCTCAGGGTGGCGGCGGCAAAGTCATGAACTTTGGCAAGAGCAAAGCCAAACTGTACAATGAAGAAAAGAAAAAAGTTACCTTCAACGATGTTGCGGGCGCGGACGAAGAGAAGCAGGAACTGGTCGAAGTTGTCGAGTTCCTCAAAGACCCTCGTAAGTTCGCAGCGCTGGGTGCGCGGATTCCTAAGGGCGTACTGCTCGTAGGTCCTCCGGGTACAGGTAAAACGTTGCTTGCTCGCGCAGTAGCCGGCGAAGCGGGCGTGGCATTCTTCAGCATCTCCGGTTCCGACTTCGTCGAAATGTTTGTCGGCGTCGGTGCATCGCGCGTGCGCGACCTGTTCGAGAATGCGAAGAAGAATTCGCCTTGTATCATCTTCATCGACGAAATCGACGCAGTCGGACGTCAACGGGGCGCAGGCCTTGGTGGCGGACACGACGAACGCGAGCAAACGCTCAACCAATTGCTCGTTGAGATGGACGGTTTCGGCGAAAATGAAGGCATTATCATTATCGCGGCAACGAACCGCGCAGACATCCTTGACCCGGCCTTGCTGCGTCCGGGACGTTTCGACCGTCAAATTACGGTTGACCGCCCAGACGTGAAGGGACGCGAAGCGGTACTGCACGTTCACGCACGCAACAAGCCACTGACGAAAGACGTTCAGTTGGATAAGATCGCGAAGCGTACAACCGGATTCTCCGGTGCGGATCTTCAGAACCTTCTGAACGAAGCCGCATTGATCGCGGCTCGTCGCGACCGCAAAGATATTTCGATGAACGAAATCGATGAAGCGATCGATCGCGTTATCGTCGGTACCGAGAAGAAAAGCCGTGTGATCAGCGATCGCGAGAAACGCATCGTTGCTTACCACGAAGCGGGTCACACGATCGTAGGTTACTTCCTGGAACATGCCGATACCGTGCATAAGGTTACGATCATCCCGCGCGGACGCGCAGGCGGATACGTGATCATGATGCCTAAGGAAGATCGGATGCTCGTGACCAAGCAGGAACTGCTTGACCGCGTAACCGGCTTGCTGGGCGGACGCGTATCGGAAGAAATCTTTATCGGCGAAATCGGTACAGGCGCTTATAGCGACTTCCAACAAGCTACCGGTATCGTACGCAGCATGATCATGGAATACGGTATGAGCGAGAAACTCGGCCCGATGCAGTTCGGAACCGGTCAAGGTCAGGTCTTCTTGGGCCGCGATCTTGGACACGAGCCGAATTACAGCGACGCTGTAGCTCATGAGATCGATCAGGAAATGCAGCGCTTTATCAACGAATCGTATGAGAGAGCGCGCCAAATCCTGACCGAACGTGCGAAAGAAGTTCATTTGATCGCCAACACGCTGCTTGAAGTCGAAACGCTGGAATTGGATCAGATCCGCAATCTGATCGAATACGGTTCGCTCGAAGCGCCGGAAGGCGTAACGAACAAACCGGAAGGCGAAGGCTCCGAGCCAGCGGCTGAACCGACATTTGATAGTATCGGAGAATCCAAAGTTCGCTTGGATGAATCCGATACCGTTGATCTCGGCAAAGACGGCGATATCCCGAACGATCCGCTGGATAAACGCGGCGACTCAGGCGGCGGAACGACACAGTCCTAATGAAATGCAGCCTTAATCAAGCAGGACCGGAAAACGAACCCTCGTTTTCCGGTCTTTTCGTATACGGGAGAAGACAAAGCACCAGTAGCTTGAACAATCTTACATTTAACTTGGTCAAGCTACTAGTGCCCCCTTTCCCGGATAATGGTACAATGCAGAGGGCGGTCAAAGTGACCGCAAAGGAGGACAACAACTGCGTGATTCTTGTAGTGGATATCGGCAACACCAATATCGTGCTCGGCATGTATGAGGGCAGTGAACTGCTGCATCATTTTCGCCTCAGTACCAATCGGCAGGCGACGAGCGATGAATATGGGGTAATGATCTATAATTTATTTCGCATGTCAGGCGTAGAAGCAGACAAGATTGAAGGCGTGATGATCTCTTCGGTCGTACCGCCGATTGTCAGCGTTATCGAGCAGATGTGTCGAACTTATTTAAAAAAGACACCTCTGATCGTAGGTCCGGGCATTAAGACGGGGTTGAATTTGCGTTACGAAAACCCGCGGGAGATCGGCGCAGACCGAATCGTCAACGCCGTTGCGGCTGTTGAATTATATGGAGGTCCGCTGGTAGTCGTCGATTTTGGTACAGCAACGACTTTCGATTGTGTCGATGCGCAGGGGAATTACTTGGGCGGCGCAATCGTGCCGGGTATCGGTATTTCTACCGAGGCACTTTATCAGCGCGCATCGAAGTTGCCGAGGATCGAGTTGGAAAAGCCGAAGAAGGTCATTGGACGCAATACGGTTCATGCCATGCAGGCCGGGATTATTTACGGATATGCCGGACAAGTGGACGGAATCGTTAAACGTATACGCAAGGAAATGGATGCCGAAAATCTTAAGGTTGTCGCAACAGGAGGCTTAGCCCCTTTAATTTGTGCGGAGACTGAATCCGTCCACGAAGTAAATGCTCTGCTTACCCTTGAAGGACTGCGCTTGATCTATGAGCGTAATCGCATCGTTAAAGTATAAATAAAAAAATCTAGTTGCCGAGCAGCGACTTGAAAGTTGCCGGCAACCCGTGTCTTGACCAAGTTCAATGCAAAGTTGCGCCCGCCTGAGATTCCGTACCTAAACCGTGCACGAAGCCCCCGGCGGAAACGCCCCTAAAGCGCGTGCGTTTCAGGTGAACGTAGACTTCTAATTAAATTCGGTCAAGCTACTAGGATGGAGGAGAATACAGATGGAAAATTTGGAGCACACCCATAACGACGGTTCGGAGAATCCGGAAGAGCGCGATTATTTGGTTAGAGGTACAGCACTTGGAGGCAAGGTGCGTGCTTTTGCCGTCCGGAGTACGAAGTTGGTTGAGGAGCTGCGCCGCCGGCATGATACGTTCCCGACCGCTACGGCAGCTCTGGGTCGAACGTTAACTACCGCAACCATGATGGGCGCTATGTTGAAGGGCGAAGAGAAGCTGACCATTCAAGTCAAAGGCAACGGCCCTCTTGGACAGATTGTCGTTGACGCCAATGCCAAAGGCGATGTGCGTGGTTATGTCGACCATCCGCATGTGCATCTGCCGAGCAACGCAATGGGCAAATTGGACGTTGCGGGCGCAGTCGGTACGGAAGGGTTCCTGTACGTGATTAAAGACCTTGGTCTCAAAGAGCCTTATCGCGGCAGCGTGCCGATCGTATCGGGCGAGCTGGGCGAAGACTTTACGTATTATTTCGCAGCGTCCGAGCAGACGCCTTCCGCTGTCGGAATCGGCGTATTGGTCGCTCCCGACGGAGCGGTAATCAGCTCGGGCGGCCTGATTGTCCAACTGCTGCCGGGATTGGCCGATGACGAGATCGACGCGATCGAGCGCGCCATTTCGACCCTGCCTCCGGTATCCGCTTTGATCGATCAGGGCTTGTCGCCGGAAGAAGTCATCAAATGGGTATTGCCGGACGTGCAAATTCAGGAGTCCATGGATGTACAGTTCAAGTGCGAATGCTCGCGCGAACGCGTAGAGCGCACGCTGGTCAGTTTGGGATCGGAAGAAATTCAGGCGATCATCGACGAGCAAGGCGTGGCGGAAGTCGTTTGCCACTTCTGCAACGAAGCGTACCAGTTCGAACGCGAAGATCTTGAGCGTATTCTGGAACAGACTCGCGCTTAAAAAATATTCGATTAACCGCGCCGCATTAAGTTTTTGCAAGGCATAAAGAAAAGTCTGAACTGTCATAAATCGAGGATATGCAAAAAGACCGTTCCTGAAAAGGAACGGTCTCAACGTGTCGAGAAAGCATAATGTAGCTGGAAGTCAGCAGGCGGAGAGGAAAATTCAGTGAAGGAATGGAATGTTCGCCTTTGAAATCGGGAAAATTCAACTAAAAATTTAACCTTTTTCCCGATTTCAACACGCGACCGGAACGAATTTTTCTCGGAGCCTGATGGCTTCTCCCGCATACGTGACTTTCTCAAAAGACTGACCGTTCCCGAAAAGGAACGGTCTTTTACTTCCTGATTTTAGATCACGGTGCTATCGCTGGTCTTGTCCGATTTGCTGCGACCCATCGATTGAATCTGATTCATCAGCTTGCCGCGGGAATCCTTGTTACGAAGCAGGTAAGCGGCCCCCAGACCGACAGCGACTCCAAGCAGTGTGTTTTTCCGTTTCATGTTGTCGTCCTCCTTTTGTGTACGGATATTTGGGTTTGTGCGAATTTCTTATTTGAAAATTACCCGCTGCTCCCGATCCTAAACGTCAATAAATAAATCCAAAACGGAATAAAGTTTGAAATACGTCGCTAATCCCGGCTTAGGTTCGTTGACAGCTTGCGTCGGGATTTGCTAATATAAAGAAAGTTAAAAGCCTACTTTTTCACTCGGATTAAGTTGGCAAAGGTATCGAATACACATAAGATGCGTACAAGTTCACCCATTCCGAAGGAGGATTTACCATGGCCAAAGTCGTTAACAGCATTACCGATCTGATCGGAGATACACCGCTTGTCCGACTGAACCGGATCGTACCGGAAGACAGCGCGGAAATCTATGTCAAACTGGAATACCAAAACCCGGGCGCAAGCGTGAAAGACCGGATCGCGATCAGCATGGTGGAAGCTGCGGAGGCAGACGGACGTCTGAAGCCGGGCGGCACGATCATCGAAGCGACCAGCGGCAACACGGGGATCGGCTTGGCCATGGTAGCAGCGGCGAAAGGATACAAATCCGTAATCGTCATGCCGGAAACGATGAGCTTGGAGCGTCGCAACTTGCTGCGCGCCTACGGAGCGGAACTTGTACTGACGCCGGGAGCGGAAGGCATGAACGGCGCAGTACGCAAAGCGGAAGAGCTGCTCAAGGAGAACCCGGATTACTTCATGGCGGAGCAGTTCAAGAATGAAGCGAACGTCAAAATCCACCGCGAGACGACAGGACCCGAGATTGTTGAAGCGATTCAGTCCATCGGCGGCACGTTGGATGCATTCATCGCGGGTATCGGTACGGGCGGTACGATTTCCGGTGCCGGAGAAGTGCTGAAAGCGAGCTTCCCGGAAGTGAAGATATACGCGGTTGAGCCTGCGGCATCCCCGATTCTGGCTGGCGGCAAGCCGGGCCCGCACAAAATTCAAGGAATCGGCGCGAACTTCGTTCCCGATATTTTGAATCAGAAGATCTACGACGAGATTTTGCACGTAGAAAATGACGAAGCATTCGAGACTGCGCGCAATGTAGCCAAAGAAGAAGGCATTCTGTCGGGTATCTCGTCCGGCGCAGCCGTATTCGCGGCACTCAAAGTAGCGAAGGAACTGGGCAAAGGTAAACGGATCGTCGTGATCGTGCCAAGTAACGGCGAACGCTACCTCAGCACGCCGCTGTACAACTTCGAAGCTTAATTCGTTTTCCGACGAACAGCGTTATACAAAATCGAATGGCAAGCCCCTGATTCGTGCGATTGCATGAGTCGGGGGCTTTCACTTTCCGTTTATGGCTACCGCATCCGGCACCTTCATCGTATAATGAACAAAAATCAAATCGGATCATTTAGCTGATATTCGAAGGAGTGCGGACAGATTGAGCGAGAACCTGACAACTCTTGCACAGTGGGCAGAGTGGAAGGAACAGGGGTATACCCGTTTTCCTTATCTATTGCGTGATCAATTGCAAAGAAAGCCGGAGTCTTGGCTGAAGGCCTGGAGCGAAGCTTCTCCGCATGCCTTCGTGCTGGAAAGCGGCAAAGAAGGCCGTTATACGTTTCTGGGGCTGGCAGCCGAGTCCGTGCTTCGCGGCCGGGGAAACGAGGCGGAAGTTACGGATTATGAATATGAACGCCTTACGTCTGGAGCGACGGATCGGGAAATCCAATCGGAGTCTGAATCCAGATCATTGAAAAGCGAAGGCGCTCCTCTTGATGCGATTCGTCGATGGATGGAACCGCACCGTTCGCCGCGTGTACCCGATGCACCGAAGTTTTTCGGCGGCGCAGTCGGATATCTGGCGTATGACGTGGCACGTTCGCTCGAAAAGCTGCCGCTGCTGGCGGATGACGATCTGGCTCAAGCCGGGCTGCCGGATTATGCTTTTATGCGGCTGCGGCAGTTATGGGTGATCGATCACGAAGAGCAAACGGTATACGCCTGTGTCTCCGTGCCGATTAACGAGCTTGCGCAAACGGCCACCAATGCGTCTTACGAACGTGCAGCCGCAGAAGCCCGGCATATGCTGGACTGCTGGCGAAGCTTTGAACAAGCTGAATCGCCTTGGAGCGAAGCGCGCCGCGACGAAGTGATCGCCGAAGCGGAACGGCAGATGGCGGGGCGCAGCGATGTCGACGGCTTCGATACGGCTTTTGGACAAGAGGCGTTTCAGGATGCGGTGCTTCGTATTCAAGAATATATTCGCAGCGGCGACGTATTCCAAGTCAATCTTTCGCTTCGCAAGCAGCATAAACTTGAAGCTTCGCCCGAGCAAGTCTACGAATGGATGCGCATCGTGAACCCTTCGCCGTATATGGGATTTCTTCGCTTCCCGGATTTCCAACTGGTGTCGGGATCTCCCGAGCTGCTCGTTCGATTGGAAAACGGTCGATTGGCAGCACGGCCGATCGCCGGCACGAGACGAAGAGGGGCTAACGGCGAAGAAGATCGGCGCATGGCCGAAGAACTGAGCGGCAGCGAGAAGGAACGCGCCGAACATATCATGCTTGTCGATCTGCAGCGCAATGATCTGGGACGCGTAGCGGCTTATGGTTCTGTTCACGTGCCGGAGTTGATGACGATCGAGCGTTACGCGCACGTGATGCACTTGGTCTCCCAGGTCGAAGCCGATCTGGCACCGGGGAAGACCGCGTACGACGTCATCGCCGGAGTCTTCCCCGGCGGAACGATCACGGGAGCGCCGAAAGTTCGCACCATGCAGATCGTCGAAGAACTGGAGCCGGTCCGGCGCGGACCCTATACGGGTTCGATGGGTTGGATTGACTACGCAGGAAATATGGAATTAAATATTATTATTCGTACCCTCGTCGTTCAAGACGGCGTGGGTCATATGCAGGCCGGAGCGGGGATCGTGATCGACTCCGAGCCGTATCGGGAGTATCGGGAGTGCCATAACAAGGCAAGATCCGTAGGTCGTGCCGTCTGGTGTGCGGAACGCGCGGCGGCGGGTACTGATGAGGGAGGGGGAGTACATTGATTCTGGTCATCGACAACTATGATTCCTTCACGTATAACCTTGTGCAGTATTTGGGCGAGCTTGGCGAAAAGGTGACGGTGCGGCGCAACGACGAGATTGATCTTGACGGTATCCGAGAGCTTGCTCCGGATCACCTTTTGCTGTCGCCAGGCCCATGTACGCCGAATGAGGCCGGTATCACGCTTGAGGTCATCGATGCGTTTAAAGGAGAAGTTCCGATCCTCGGCGTGTGTCTCGGTCATCAGGCGATCGGGCAGGCGTTCGGAGGGAAGGTCGTTCGGGCCGAGCGTTTGATGCACGGCAAGACATCGCCCGTGCTCCATAACGGTACATCCGTTTTCGAAGAGCTTCCTTCGCCGCTGACCGCGGCAAGATACCATTCGCTGATTGTTGAGCGGACAAGCCTGCCGGACTGCCTGGAGATCACGGCTTGGACGGCGGAAGGCGAGATTATGGGGCTGCGTCATCGCGAATATCCGATCGAAGGCGTTCAGTTCCATCCGGAATCGATCGTTACCGAACACGGACACCGGATGCTTGCCCGCTTTTTAGGACGTGAACGTTTGGCAGGCGTATCGTTATGAGCAAAGATGCGAAGAACTTTATCGGCCTAAATGGCCGGATCGTCGAAGCCGCGTCCGCGTCGGTTTCGGTGATGGATCACGGACTGATGTACGGCATGGGGCTATTCGAGACTTTCCGTACTTATAACGGCCGGCCTTTCCTGCTTCAACGCCATTTGGAGCGGATGGAACAGGGAGCAGTGGAGCTGGGAATCGCATGGAACATCGACGCCGATGCACTGCATGCCGAGATTGCCTCTCTTTTAAAAGCCAACCGGCTCGCCGAAGCCTATATCCGTCTAACCTACACGGCGGGCGAAGACGAGATGGGTCTGCCGACGGGTCCGCTCTACGAATCGCCGACTCGAATTGTGTATATCAAGGAGCTGCCGAAGTCGCCGGAATCCTGGTATACCCAAGGGCGGACTCTTCAGGTACTGCGTACGCCTCGCAATACACCGGAAGGGTCGCAACGGTTAAAATCGCTCCATTATATGAACGGTATCCTGGGGCGTCGCGAACTGAGCGGCATTTCCGGCGCACAAGGCGCGGAAGGGTTGATGCTGACGCGTGAGGGACATATCGCGGAAGGCATTGTCAGCAATCTGTTTTTTGTGAAAAGCGGAAGATTGTACACGCCGACGATCGATACGGGTATCCTGCCCGGTATCACCCGAGCCTTCGTATTAGAACTTGCCGCAAAGATGGGCATCAAAGCCGAAAACGGAATCTACGCGTTGGAGGATTTAAAACAGGCCGATGAGATCTTCCTGACCGGCTCGGTACAGGAGATTGTGCCGGTTCGTTTGCTTCGAGAATTAAATGCTGCGGAAACGATCATCGGCAAAGGATGCCCAGGTGAACTCACTCTCAAGCTAACCGAGCAATACCGCCACTATACGAAAGAAACGGGGAATTGAACATGAAGCCTACCCTTCATATCCGCCACTACGCTTGGGAGGAAGTTCGTCTGGGTCTGGGACGCGCCACTCGCATCATGGGGATTCTGAATACGACACCGGACTCCTTCTCTGACGGAGGACAATATGTGAATGTGGAATCGGCTGTGCGGCACGCGCGCGAGATGGTGTTGGCCGGAGCCGACTTGATCGATATCGGAGGAGAGTCCACGCGCCCCGGAGCCGATCCGGTATCGTTGGACGAAGAATTGTCACGCATTCTGCCTGTAGTCGAAGCGCTGCGTCGCGAGCTGCCCGGCATTCCGCTATCGGTTGATACCTACAAAGCCGAGGTAGCGCGTCAATCGCTGGTTGCAGGCGCGCATATCATTAACGATGTCTGGGGCTGCAAAGCGGATACGCGTATGGCACAAGTCGCCGCGGATGCGGGTTGTCCGGTCATTCTAACGCATAATCGGCCGGAAGCGGACTACGCCGATCTGTATGCGGATGTTGCCTCCGACTTGATGGAGAGTGTCCAAATCGCCCGTGGCGCCGGTGTGCAGGACGCGAATATCATTCTTGATCCAGGGATCGGATTTGCTAAAAACGGTGCAGAAAATTTACGTATGATGACACAGCTTGACTCACTTGTAGGGCTGGGATTCCCGATGCTGCTCGGAACCTCACGCAAACGGTTCATCCGGGAAGTGCTGGATCTTCCGGTCAACGACGTCGTGGAAGGTACGGCTGCTACGGTGGCTTTCGGCATTGCCCAGGGCTGCCAGATCGTGCGCGTGCATGACGTAGCTGCCATCAAGCGAACCGTCGCGATGTGCGACGCCATGCTGTACGCAGAACCAGGTCGATCCTACACGACGCTCACTTAACGAAATCACCATGACTTTTTATAAAAGGCGGGGTTCACTCTATGGACAAAATGATCATTTCACGCATGGAATATTACGGACGCCACGGGGTGTTCGAAGAAGAACGCCGATTGGGGCAGCGTTTTTATATCGGGTTGGAGCTTGAGATGGATCTGTCGGCTGCCGGGTTGACGGATGACCTGACTCAGGCGGTTAACTATGCGGAAGTGCATGAGACGGTAAAAAGTGTCGTTGAAGGCGAGTCGGTTCAATTAATCGAGGCACTGGCCGAGCGTATTGCATCCGCCGTACTCGGCACGTATACTAGGGTGGACGCTGCGACGGTACGCGTAACCAAGCCGCATCCGCCGTTCGATATCCACTTCGAAGGCGTGACGGTTGAGATCCGACGCAGCCGAAAGAGAGACGGGTAGAAGATGACAGATACGACGCCAAATTTCACCTCTGAGCGATCAGAGGCTTATATTGCTTTGGGGGCTAACATGGGCCGCCGCGAAGAGACGCTGCGTGAAGCGCTCCGGATGCTGCATGAACATCCGGGGATCGACGTGCTTCGGGCTTCGGACGTGTATGAGACTGATCCTGTCGGATATGCGGACCAGCCTGCTTTTTTGAACATGGCTGCGGCGCTTCGGACAGCGCTCGCTCCCCATCAACTGCTGGCCGTGATGCAGGACGTGGAGAATCGGCTCGGCCGAGTCCGGGATATCCGTTATGGACCGCGCACGGCGGATCTGGATTTATTGTGGATGGACGGGCTTGCGATCGAGAGCACGGACCTGACGCTTCCGCACCCGCGCATGCATGAACGCTTTTTCGTACTGATACCGCTTGACGACGTCGTGCCGCAGGATGAGCCTTCGGGCTTGCGAAAGCTGGTGGACGATTCGCTTATCGAGCTTGGCGAAGCTTCGGGTATTGTTCGTTTTGGAACCCCTTTGTTTCCTTAACTTTGATTGATAACGTTGACCACGTTCAGGCAGCTGTTTTTCGATGAAAGGAGCTGCTATATCTCAAATTTTATTCTTTTTCTATCTAAGAGGTGATTTCATCATGCTAAAGATTGGCGATATCGAACTGAAAAACCGTGTCGTGCTGGCTCCGATGGCCGGTGTTTGCAACCCCGCTTTCCGCCTGATTGCCAAAGAGTTCGGAACCGGGCTCGTTTGCGCGGAGATGGTCAGCGACAAAGCGATCCTGAACGGCAACAAGCGTACGCGCGAAATGCTATTCGTCGACGATCGGGAAAAACCGCTGAGCCTGCAAATTTTCGGCGGCGACCGCGCCTCGCTCGTCGAAGCGGCGAAAGTCGTCGATCAGGATACCAATGCCGATATCATCGATATCAATATGGGCTGCCCGGTGCCGAAAGTCACCAAATGCGACGCGGGTGCGCGTTGGCTGCTCAACCCGGAAAAAATCTATGAGATGGTAACCGCCGTTACTGCCGCCGTGCAAAAGCCCGTTACCGTAAAAATGCGGATCGGCTGGGACAGCGAGCATATTTTTATCGAACAAAATGCCAAAGCCGCCGAAGCCGCCGGAGCCAGCGCGATCAGCGTACACGGGCGTACGCGCGAACAGCTCTACACCGGTACGGCCGATTGGAGTTGGATTAAGCTGGCCAAAGAATCGGTAAGCATCCCGGTCATCGGCAACGGCGACGTGAACACTCCGGAAGACGCCAAGCGTATGTTGGATACGACGGGTTGCGACGGCGTCATGATCGGCCGCGGCGCGCTGGGCAACCCGTGGATGCTGTATAGCACGATTCACTATCTGGAAACGGGCGAACTCATCGCAGACCCGGAACCGGAAGAAAAAATTCGGATTGCCGTTCTGCATATGGATCGTCTGATCGCCCTTAGAGGAGAGAATGTCGCAATCCGCGAAATGCGTAAGCATCTGTCCTGGTACCTCAAAGGACTGAAGGGTTCCGCGAGCATTAAGGACTCCATTATGGAAGGAACGACCCGTAGCGAGATGATTGGAATTCTGGATGCGTATATCGCTAACCTTCCCCAATTGGTGGCTGCGGAAGCTTAAGTGCTCCCCGTGGAACATCTTTAGGCAAAATCCCCGAACTTTCGACGAAAAGGGCCAGCGAATCGGGTCCTTTTTTGCTGAAATAAAACGGTTACAATTGAGCAAGGAAACACATTGACTTTTCGTAGTCCTTCCCATATAATTTGTCAGTATAAAATTCGCCTCAGCAACATAAATTCCAAAATGCGGAATATGCACGCTTTGTCTGGATGCGGCATTCGATAGACGCGAAGGGTGATCTGTGTTGACCAATCGGTCAATAGCAGTCACCGACGTTCTTGGAGATATAACGGCTTTGGCCCTGGCTGCCCGTCACTATATTTCTTCATTCGAGAAACGGAACACGTCTATGTCTTTAAGGCGTGGTCGTTTCTATTTTGCCGTTGCCGTCTTCAAAGGGATTTCGTAATTAACCGGATGTGAGAGTGCGAAAATCTACTATTCACATGACAGGAGAATCGGTACAGATGAGCGATAAAGAGGTCATTCTCACCCAAGACGGGCTGAAGAAGCTGGAAGACGAGTTGGAAAACCTGAAATCCGTAAAGCGCCGCGAAGTTGCGGAGCGTATTAAAGTCGCGATCGGCTACGGAGACATTAGCGAAAACTCCGAGTATGAAGACGCCAAGAACGAACAAGCCTTCATCGAAGGTCGGATCATTACATTAGAAAAAATGCTGCGCAACGCGCGGATCATCAATGCTGACGAAATCGGTACGGATATCGTGAGCGTAGGATCGACCGTATTGGTCAAAGACCTGGAGTTCGGTGACGAGATGGAATATACAATCGTGGGTTCGGCAGAATCCAATCCGCTCGAAAACCGCATTTCCAACGAAAGTCCGGTCGGCAGCGCGCTTCTCGGCAAGTCCAAAGGCGCAAAAGTCGACGTTACGGTTCCGGCAGGCGTTCTTCAATACGAAATTATCGAGATCAAAAAATAATGACGTTTCCGACCAGATGCCGTTTGGCATCTTCGGGTACTCGGCTTCCTGTGACCGTTTTGGCTTTCGCCTGAACGGAAGCGGGAAGTTTTTTATTATAAAAAGCGCTGCAGACGCGGATTTACCCTGTAGTCAAGCGGCTTTCGCGGTTGACGAACAAGGCGATTTGGAACGATAATATAGGTTGACGATAAGGACAGGAGCTGAACCCCAAGTGTCTGAAGAAAACACAAACCAAGAAAACCAGGAAATCGAGCTGAGCGAACTGCTCAAGGTACGTCGCGAAAAACTGGGCGAATTGACGAAACTGGGCATCGATCCATTCGGCGCCAAGTTTGAACGCAACGAGACAGCAGCAGGCATCATTGCCAAGTACGATACGATCGAAAAAGACGAGCTGGAAGAAAAAGCGATTGAAGTTACATTGGCGGGTCGCATCATGGCCAAGCGTGCCATGGGTAAAGCCAGCTTCGCGCATATTCAAGATCTGACTGGCCGTATTCAATTATATGTACGTAAAGACAGCGTGCCGGAAGAACAGTACGATGCTTTTACCATTCTTGACCTCGGCGATATCGTCGGCGTACGCGGAACGGTGTTCAAGACGAAGACGGGCGAGACGACGATTAAAGTAGCGGAACTGACCGTTCTGACCAAGTCGCTCCAACCGCTCCCGGACAAATACCACGGCCTCAAAGACGTAGAACTGCGTTACCGTCAGCGCTACGTGGACATGATCGTGAACCCGGAAGTGCAGCAAACCTTCATTCTGCGCTCGAAGATCATTCAATCGATGCGCCGTTACCTGGACTCGCTCGGCTATCTCGAAGTCGAGACGCCGACCTTGCACTCCATCGCGGGCGGCGCGGCAGCGCGTCCGTTCGTGACGCACCACAATGCGCTTGACATGGAGCTGTACATGCGGATCGCGATCGAGCTTCACCTGAAGCGTTTGATCGTCGGCGGTCTGGAAAAAGTATACGAAATCGGCCGCGTTTACCGTAATGAAGGCACATCGACGCGCCACAATCCGGAGTTCACGATGATCGAGCTGTACGAGGCGTATGCCGATTACAAGGACATCATGGACCTGGTGGAAAATATGGTCGCTCATATCGCGCAGGAAGTGCTGGGCACGACGACGATCGAGTATCAAGGCCAACAGATCGATCTCAAGCCGCAGTGGCGCCGGGTATCGATGGTCGATGCGGTCAAAGAAGTGACAGGCGTAGACTTCGGCGTTCATATGACCGACGAAGAAGCGCACGCATTGGCAAAAGAGCACAAAGTTCCGGTCGAGAAGCATATGACGTTCGGTCACATCTTGAACGCCTTCTTCGAACAGTTTGTCGAAGAAACGCTGATCCAACCGACCTTTGTAACGGGCCACCCGCTCGAAATCTCCCCGCTGGCGAAAAAGAACGATCAGGACCCACGTTTCACGGATCGTTTCGAATTGTTCGTTGTAGCGCGTGAGCATGCTAACGCGTTTAGCGAGTTGAACGATCCGATCGATCAACGCGAGCGTTTCGAATCGCAGCTTCAGGAGAAAGAACAAGGCAACGACGAAGCACACGAAATGGACGAAGACTTCATCCGCGCGCTGGAATTCGGCATGCCGCCTACAGGCGGACTGGGCATCGGTATCGACCGTCTGGTGATGCTGCTGACCAACGCGCCGTCGATCCGCGACGTGCTGCTGTTCCCGCATATGCGTAATCTGTAACGGTTTAATGAAATGAGTTGTGAAATAACGAAAGAGAAGGCGCGGAATGCGCCTTCTCTTTTTGTTTGCCTCCTTTTCTGCCAAGTTGTTGATTCCTCGCACGGTTCAGCCTTGTTTTTTGCATAAAGACTCCAGATACTCGTCCAGCAGCCTCTCCATTCGGTCAGGCGGCATTTGATTGGGATAAGTAAGTCCGTGCAGCGCAACCCCATCCACAAATACATGCATCCGCTCCGCTTCTTCTTCGATATTCGTATGCTTCGGGGCAAAGCCGTATTCAACGAGTACCCGCACTACCAGAAGCATAGCGCTTCGCAATTCTCCGTAAACCCGTTCCGCATGATCGCGCAGCGAAGGTTCGGACAACGACTTGGAAACGAAAGCGAGCCACACTTCCATTTCAGATCGACTTTCTTCGTTCAAGGGTACCAGCTCTCGCAGTACGTCCTTTGTTGCTTCAAGAATAGGTCGGTCAAAAGAAAGCGAGGTGATTCGAGCCGTTACCCGTTCCGAGACCAGACTCATGGAAAAAGAAAATAGCTCAGCCTGCGTGGAAAAATAGTGGCGCATGGACCCTGGCGAGATTCCGGCCTCTTGAGCGACGTTACGCACCGAAGCATTTTCGATACCTGCGCGGCGAATGACTCTCCAGGCTGCTTCGGCGACTTTTATTTTTTGTTGTTCATGATCGACGATTTTTGGCATGCCTCAATTATAGCACTGACGCATAAAACAGTTCTCTTTTTAATACAACTGTGCTAGTATATTTTATATAATACATTCGTACTAAAAAGGGGGAGAGAAAATGAATATGATCGGTTGGTTGATCGTAAGCTGCGAAATTGGCTTCTGGATTATTGTATTAGCTGGATTGATAACGCGTTATGTATGGAAGAAAAAGAAAGCAGGGGCAATTTTGCTGGCAATGACGCCTGTGGTTGACCTAATCCTGCTCGGCGCGACTGTGATTGATATTCGGCAAGGCGCGGAAGCGGGCTTTGTTCACGGATTGGCAGCTGTCTATATTGGAAGCACCATAGCGTTCGGGCATCGGATTATCAAATGGGCGGATGGACGTTTCGCTTACCGCTATGCAAATGGGCCTGAACCGGTTCAATCGCCAAAGACCGGATATGCCCATGCGACTGCACAAAGACAAGGTTGGTATCGGCACTTACTCGCTTGGACAATCGGCAGCGCTTTATTGGCCGTAATGATCTGGATGATCGGGGATGAGGCTAAGTCGGAAGCGCTGCGGCAGTGGATCTTGCGATGGGGATACGTATTGGGAATCGATTTCCTGATTAGCTTCAGTTATACGCTTTGGCCTAAAGGGGAGAAAGCGGGAAACAAGCAGCGGGTTTGATAAAAATCTGCATCTATAGAGAGAAAAGAATGGAAAAAATACGAAAAGATCGAAGGCATAGACGGAACGGCAGGCGTCAATCGGACCGAGAGCAAGGACTTGAAGCGTAAAATAGCAGCTTTAAAGGTCGAAAAGGCACGATTTATCATGATTTTTAATAATTTAATACCTTTTTCGAAAAATTGCTTGCTTTCTCTATGGCAGCATGATATATTCTAGGAACGGCCTTGAGAGAGCGCCGGTGCGGTTCGAAGCAGTGAGTGAGTCAAAATGAAGTTGAAAAGTCAGCTTCGAAAGAAGCCGAAAAAAAGATTTCAAAAAAGACTTGCAAAACGAAAGCAAACGTGCTAGTATATAAGAGTTGCTGCTGCGAGCGAAACACTGAACGGCAGAAACGAGAAACACAGTTTGCTCCTTGAAAACTGAACAGTAAGTGAGTCGCGATGATGCAGATCATCGTGAGAATATAGAGAATGAAAATTCTCGCCAACGTTTTAAACGAGCACATGGTGCTTTCTTTTAAAGCGAAGACCGTAGTGAACGCTGAGTTCAATGCTCTTGCCCTTAGGGGTCAGGCATTGAAGACGCGGTCGCGAAAGTGTTCGCGACTTTAATGGAGAGTTTGATCCTGGCTCAGGACGAACGCTGGCGGCATGCCTAATACATGCAAGTCGAGCGGGGTGTTTTCGAAAGCTTGCTTTCGAAAACACTTAG
>JAAIGF010085867.1_pt1 | contig 54840 bp, 46 predicted proteins | sample 6487441 | NCBI WGS metagenome assembly JAAIGF01 (sample SAMN13974129, study PRJNA590717) | phyllosphere metagenome | biome: pepper field; feature: multiple bacterial spot infested pepper fields; material: pepper leaves; isolation source: leaves from pepper fields | host: Capsicum annuum ...
CCTGTTCCTGTTCTTCTTCTTCTGGGAAATGATGCTGGTGCCGATGTATTTCCTCATCGCGCTCTGGGGTCATAGCGGCAGCCCTGGCAAGAGCCGCATCAACGCGGCCACCAAGTTCTTCATCTTCACCCAGGCCAGCGGCCTGGTGATGCTGGTGGCGATCCTGGGCCTGGTGTTCGTGCACTTCAACCAGACCGGCGTGTTGACCTTCAACTACGCGGATCTGCTCAAGACCCAGCTGTCCGAGGGCACCGAGTACCTGCTGATGCTGGGCTTCTTCATCGCCTTCGCGGTGAAATTCCCGGTGGTGCCGCTGCACTCCTGGCTACCGGACGCTCATGCGCAGGCGCCGACCGCGGGTTCCGTGGACCTGGCCGGTATCCTGCTGAAAACCGCCGCCTACGGCCTGCTGCGTTTCGCCCTGCCGCTGTTCCCCAATGCCTCGGCCGAGTTCGCGCCGATCGCCATGTACCTGGGCGTGTTCGCGATCATCTACGGCGCGCTGCTGTCCTTCGCGCAGACCGACATCAAACGCCTGGTGGCCTACTCCAGCGTGTCGCACATGGGCTTCGTGCTGATCGCCATCTACTCCGGCAGCCAGATCGCCCTGCAGGGCGCGGTGGTACAGATGATGGCCCACGGCCTGTCGGCTGCCGCGCTGTTCATCCTCTGTGGCCAGCTGTACGAGCGCCTGCATACCCGTGACATGCGTGAAATGGGTGGCATCTGGGCACGTATGTCCTGGTTGCCGGCACTCAGCCTGTTCTTCGCCGCCGCCGCACTCGGCCTACCGGGTACCGGCAACTTCGTCGGCGAGTTCCTGATCCTGATCGGCAGCTTCCCGACCGCGCCGTGGGTTACCGTGATTGCTGCGACCGGTCTGGTACTGGGCTCCGTTTACTCGCTGATCATGATTCACCGCGCGCATTTCGGCCCGGTGAAGAACGACAGCCCACTGCCCGGCCTGCAATTTCGTGAACTGAGCATGGTGCTGTGCCTGGCCGTGCTGCTGATCCTGCTCGGCGTTTACCCGCAGCCGGTGCTCGACACCTCCGCCGCCAGCATGCAAGGCGTGCAGCAGTGGTTCAGCGGCGCCCTCAATCAACTCGCTTCGGGCCAGTAGACGTTATGGAACATCACGCTGTGCAATTCACCACCCAACACCTGATCGCCCTGCTGCCGCTGCTGGTCACCTGCGCCACCGTGGTGGTGGTGATGCTGGCCATCGCCTGGAAGCGCAGTCACTCGATGACCTTCGTGCTGTCGGTGATCGGCCTCAACGCCGCCCTGCTGTCGCTGCTGCCGACCATCGGTGTCACCCCGCTGCAGGTCACCCCGCTGATGCAGATCGACACCTTCGCCTGCTATTACATGGCGCTGGTGCTGATAGCCACGCTGGCCTGCGTAACCCTGACCCATGCCTACCTGGGCGAGGCCAAGGTCAACGATGGCCAGACCAAGGGCTACCCGCGCAACCGCGAAGAGATGTACCTGCTGCTGCTGCTCTCCGCCGCCGGCGGCCTGGTACTGGTCAGCACCGAGCATCTGGCGGGCCTGTTCATCGGCCTGGAGCTGCTGTCGGTACCGACCTACGGGATGATCGCCTACGCCTACTTCAACAAGCGTTCGCTGGAAGCCGGTATCAAGTACATGGTGCTGTCGGCCGCCGGCAGTGCCTTCCTGCTGTTCGGCATGGCGCTGCTGTACGCCGACGCCGGCAGCCTGAGCTTCGCCGAGATCGGTGCCAGCCTGGCCGGCGCCAGTGGCAGCCAGCTGGTGCAGATCGGCATCGGCATGATGCTCATCGGCCTGGCGTTCAAGCTGTCGATGGTGCCGTTCCACCTGTGGACGCCGGATGTCTACGAAGGTGCCCCTGCCCCAGTGGCCGCATTCCTGGCCACCGCCAGCAAGGTCGCGGTATTCGCCGTACTGCTGCGTCTGTATCAGCTCTCCCCGGCCACCGCTGGTGGCTGGCTGAACGACCTGCTGACCGTTATCGCCATTGCCTCGATCCTGTTCGGCAACCTGCTGGCCCTGGTGCAGAACAACCTCAAGCGTCTGCTCGGCTATTCGTCCATTGCCCACTTCGGTTACCTGCTGGTGGCACTGATCGCCAGCAAGGGACTGGCCGTCGAGGCCATCGGTGTGTACATGGCCACCTACGTGCTGACCAGCCTGGGCGCCTTCGGGGTAATCACCCTGATGTCCACGCCCTACAACGGTCGTGACGCCGATGCGCTGTACGAGTACCGCGGCCTGTTCTGGCGCCGCCCTTACCTGACTGCGGTGCTCACCGTGATGATGCTGTCGCTGGCCGGTATTCCGCTCACTGCCGGCTTCATCGGCAAGTTCTACGTGATCGCAGCCGGTGTGCAGGCACAGCTGTGGTGGCTGATCGGTGCGCTGATCCTGGGTAGCGCCATCGCGGTGTTCTACTACCTGCGGGTGATGGTCACCCTGTTCCTCAACGAGCCGAACCTGCAGCGCCACGATGCACCGTTCAACTGGGGCCAGCGTGCCGGCGGTATCATGCTTATGCTGGTGGCCGCCCTGGCCTTTATCCTCGGTGTGTACCCGCAGCCGCTGCTGGATCTGGTTCAGCATGCTGGCTTGGCCACTGCGGCGCTCTGATCCACGCGCGACGAAAAAACGGCTGCCATTGGGCAGCCGTTTTTGTTTGTGCGCTATGGATAGCGCGAGCCCGCTCACCGTTCTGGCGCCTGCTCCCTGGGTTTCATCCAGGCTACGAGTTGGTGACCGTGCTTTCGTAGCCTGCTGCTGAGCGAAGCGAGCGGGCTAGAAGATGCACTCATTCGCTCGCCCGCTCCCGGGTTTCGCGGCGCTCTAAGGCTGCCTTCTTTGTGACAAAGAAAAACGGCTGCCTTCAGGCAGCCGTTCTGGTTGGCGCGGGCTGTTATTCGGGCAATCTGACGGTCTTCTTGCCTGCAGCGAACAGGTTCCAGCTGGCGACGAACAGTGCGGCGACCAGCGGCCCCAGCACGAAGCCGTTGAGGCCGAACAGCGCCATCCCGCCCAGAGTGGAAATCAGGATCAGGTAGTCGGGCATGCGGGTGTCCTTGCCGACCAGAATCGGGCGCAGGATGTTGTCGACCAGGCCAATCACCAGCACACCGAACAGGGTCAGCACCACGCCCTGCCAGATGTCACCGCTGAGCAGCAAGTATAGCGCCACCGGTGCCCAGACGATACCGGCGCCCGCCGCCGGCAGCAGCGACAGAAAGGCCATCAGCACGCCCCACAGCAATGGGCTGGGTATGCCCAGCACCCAGAAGATCAGCCCGCCCAGGGCACCCTGTACCGCCGCCACGACGATGTTGCCTTTGACCGTGGCGCGTACCACACGGGTGAACTTGATCTGCAGGCGACGCTTGGTGTTGTCCCCCAGCGGCACGGCCATACGAATGTCACGGGCCAGCTCCTGCCCATCACGCAGCAGGAAGAACAGCAGGTACAACATGATGAAAAAGCTGATCACGAACTGGAAGGTGCCCTGGCCGATGGCGAACACCTTGGTCGCCAGGTACTGGCTACCGGCGGCGGCGCCGCTGGTGATGCTTTCCTGCAGATCGTCCATGTTGCCCATGCCGATTCGATCGATCTGCTGCTGGAGGAACGGCGGTAGCATTTCCTTGGTGCTGGTCACGTAGGCGCCGACGTCCAACTCGCCAGAATCGATGCGCTGATAGAGGCTGGTGCCCTCGGCGACCATCGCCGAAGTTATGAAGATCACCGGCAGAATCGCTACCAGCAGGCAGATGATCAGGGTCAGCAAGGCCGACAGGTTGCCGCGCCCGCCAATGCGCCGCGCCATACGCCGTTGCAGCGGCGCGAAGACCACGGCCAGGGCCACCGCCCAGAACACTGCGCCGTAGAACGGCATGAGTATCCAGATGAAGGCGATGGTCACCAGGATGAGCAGGAGGATGAAGGTTTTCTTTTCGAGGGACGTCGTCTGCATGGTCGGATCACAGCAAGGGATATGCCCGTTAGTCTCCGGTGCCGCCGACAAAGTGCACTCTTATTGCAGCGGGCGTCCGTGCCCGATGCACTGATCAGATGCGGAACTGGCGTACCAGGTTTTCCAGGCCCTGACCGAGTTGCGCCAGGCTGCGTGCGGTCTGCGCGCCCAGGCTGGTTTCCTCGGCGACGCTGTCTACTGCACTGGCGATCTGATGCACGCTGCGGTTGATCTCTTCGGCCACCGCAGTCTGCTCCTCGGCTGCACTGGCGATCTGCGCGTTCATGGCATTGATGGTGCCGATCAGCCCGGCGATGGCGTCCAGTGAAGCGCCGGCCTTATTGGCCTGCTCACTGGTCATTTCACCGGCATCGCTGGACTGGCGCATGGCGTTGACCGCCTCGCGCGTGCCGCTCTGCAAGCGGTCGATCATGCCCTGGATCTCCTGGGTACTCTGCTGGGTGCGGCTGGCCAGTGCACGCACCTCGTCGGCGACCACCGCAAAGCCGCGCCCGGCCTCGCCCGCACGCGCCGCCTCGATGGCGGCGTTGAGCGCCAGCAGGTTGGTCTGTTCGGCGATGGAACGAATCACGTCGAGCACGCTGACGATGGAGTGAACGTCTTTCTGCAAGGTGTCCAGCGAGGTGCCACTGCCACGAATATCGCCAACCAGGGCATGAATACGGGCGATGCTGCCATCGACCACCTGCTTGGCCACCTGTCCTTCACGGTCCGTCTGCTGCGCCGCCTCGGCAGCTCCCTGGGCGCTCTTGGCCACCTCATGGGCCGCGGCGGACATCTCGTTGATGGCCGTGGCCACCTGATCGGTTTCGTGTCGTTGCCGCTGCATGGCCTGCTCACTGCGTTGCGCCTGGGCCGCCACCTGGCCGACCAGGCCGGTCAGCTGTCCGGTCATTTCGGTGATCTGCCGCACCAGGCCATGCACCTTGTCGACGAAGCGGTTGAACGAGCCCGCCAGCTCGCCCAGCTCGTCACCGCTGGTGACCGGCAGGCGCTTGGTCAGGTCGCCGTCGCCGGCGGCGATGTCGTCGAGGCTGGCCTTGATCTGCTGCAGCGGGCGCAGAAAAGTATTGGCCAGAATGCCGCCGACCACGCCGAAGATCACCAGCAGCACCGCGGCGATCACCAGAATGCTGGTGATGATGGTACTGACCCGCTGGTCGATCCCGGCGCGCACTTCGAGTATCTGTGCCTCGACGCCGTCCAGGTTGACCGCGGTACCGAGCGCCATGTCCCACTTGGGCAGGTAATAGCTGTAGGCGAGTTTGGGCACCTGGATCGACTCGTTGCCGGGCAACGGCGAGGAATAGTTGACGTAGTAGCTGTTGTCCTTGGCGACGCGCACCAGCTCGCGGTTCACGAACACGCCGTTGACGTCGCGCCGATCATTGAGGCTTTTACCCACATCCACGGGGCTGTCGCTGCGAAACAGCCGCACCACGTTGGAATCGTGGCCGAAGAAGTAACCGTCCTTGCCGTATTTGATCCTGGAGAGGATGGCGATGGCTTGCTTGCGGCTCTCCAGGTCGCCGTTGGGCGCCGCGTCATACAGGCTCTGCACTGCGCCCATGGCGATGGCGCTGTAGTTCTGCAGCTCGTTACGCTTCTCATCGAGCAGGCGCTCGCGGGTTTCGGTGACCTCCTGCTCCGCCAGGCTATAAAGCACCTTGGCGGCGGCGCCGCTCAGCACGACGGCGAACAGCAGAACGGGAACCAGGGCCAACAGTACAACTTTGGACTTCAAGGTCAGGCGCATTTTTGTTTTCCTTTGACCAGACAAAGCCAAGGACAGTTGGCTTCCACTCAGGTCATCGGCCGCTGTACGCGAAACCTTGAATAGCGGACAACGCCAAGAACGCGTTACAGCACCATGGCGGCGACCCAGCCGAATACCAGCAGCGGCAGGTTGTAGTGCAGGAAGGTGGGCACCACGGTGTCCCAGATATGATTGTGCTGGCCGTCGACGTTGAGGCCCGCCGTCGGCCCAAGGGTCGAGTCGGACGCCGGCGAGCCGGCATCGCCGATGGCCCCGGCGGTGCCGACTATGCATACGGTGGCCAGGGGGCTGAAGCCCAGTTGCACGCACAAGGGCACGAAGATCGCGGCGATGATCGGTACCGTGGAGAACGACGAGCCGATACCCATGGTCACCAGCAAACCAACCAGCAGCATCAGCAGCACACCCAGGCCCTTGCTGTCGCCGATCCAGCCGGCGCTGGCATCCACCAGCCCCTGGATTTCACCGGTTTCACGCATCACTTCGGCAAAGCCCGAGGCGGCGATCATGATGAAGCCGATCATCGCCATCATCTTCATGCCTTCGGTGAACAGGTCGTCGGTTTCCTTCCAGCGCACGATGCCCGAGGCGGAAAACACCACGAAGCCCAGCAGCGCGCCGATGATCATCGAGTCGAGCCACAACTGGGCAGCAAAGGCGATGGCCACCGCCACGCCGGCGACGATCAGGCTGCGACGGTTGTAGCTGACGTCCACCCGCTCGGTACGCTCGACCCGGGCCAGGTCGTAACTGCGCTTGCCGCGGTAGCTGTAGAGCGCGAGCAGCAGGCCGGTGACCATGCCCAAGGCTGGGATCAGCATCGCGTGGCTGACGTTCACGCCGCTCACGTCCACCCCGCTGCGCACCACGTTGGCGAGCAGGATCTCGTTGAGAAAGATATTGCCGAAGCCCACCGGCAGGAACATGTACGGGGTAATCAGGCCGAAGGTCAGCACACAGGCGATCAACCGGCGGTCGATCTGCAGACGGGTGATCACGTACAGCAGTGGCGGCACCAGGAGTGGTATGAAGGCGATATGAATCGGCAGGATGTTCTGCGACGAGATCGCCACGGCAAGCAGCAGGCCGACCAGCATCCATTTCAGCGCCCCGCCACCGCCCTCTTCCTGCCGGCCTACCAGGGTCAGCGCCTTGTCGGCCAGCGCATGGGCCAGCCCGGACCTGGCGATCGCCACCGCGAAAGCGCCGAGCAAGGCATAGGACAGCGCCACGGTGGCGCCGCCGCCCAGGCCCTTGTTGAAGGCTGCCAGCGCGCCGTCCATGCCCAGGCCGCCAATCATGCCGCCAGCCAGCGCGCCAATGATCAGCGCCACCACGACGTGCACCCGGCAAAGGCTGAGAATCAGCATGATGCCGACGGCGGCGATAACTGCGTTCATGAGAGGCTCCTCGAATCACCGCGGGCGCGGCGCAATCAAAAAAGCGTCGCACTCTGCCGGAAGCTGACCTGGGTGTCAAAACCGACGCTGGATGAGCGCTCGTCGGGCCCGGTTCTAAGACGCTGTACAGGATCTTTTCAGGCGACATGAAAGAGGCTGCTGCAAGGCAGGAGCGGACATCGTTGCTTTACCTGCGCCCCACTTGGCTGCCAAATCGCCGAGCCTCGGCTTGAAGACTTTGAACAGGTTCTAAGCAAATAGCACAAACGTACTTTGCGCCTTCACCAGCGGGCGTTAGCCTCACGGCCTTTTACCAACGGAGGATCCCATGCTCGATATCGTTCTGATCGCCGGCTCAAGCCGTCCTGACAGCCAATCTGCCAAGGTTGCCCATTTCCTGCGTCAACGCCTGATCTCCCTGGGCAAGACCAGCGCAGACAGTAGCCAGGTCATTGACCTGGGTAGCGGCCCACTGCCGCTCTGGCCTGCCGCAGACAATGGCACCTGGGCCGACTACGGCGCGCGCCTGCAACGCGCCGATGCGGTGGTGGTGATCGCCCCGGAGTGGAACGGCATGGCCGGCCCGGCGATCAAGAACTTCTTCATCTATGCCAGCAAGGCCGAACTGGCGCACAAGCCCGGGCTGCTGGTGGGCGTGTCGTCGGGCATCGGCGGCGGCAGCCCGATCGCCGAGCTGCGCAGCTCAAGTTACAAGAACTGTCGAATCAACTACCTGCCCGAGCACCTGATCATCCGCTCGGTGACCAAGGTCCTCAACGAGCAACAGCCGGAGAACGAGGATGACAGCCGTATTCGCGCCCGTATCGATTACGCCCTGGATATCCTGGTCAAATATGGCGAAGCGCTGAAGCCGGTGCGCGCCAGCATCGACCTCAGTGACCCGGCGTTTACCAACGGCATGTAGTCCGCGAGTCCAGAAAGGCGGATCGCCCCGAGTAATCCGCCTGCATGCCCCGTAGCGCGAGGCGAAACCGGCAAATCGCTGCCGCAATTATCGAGCGCGCAGCGGCAGCTCGATCCTCACCTGCAAGCCGCCCAGTTCACTGTCATGCAGCGTCAGGGTGCCGTCCCAGGCATCGACGATATCGCGCACGATGCCCAGCCCCAGGCCGTGCCCGGCGGTCTGCTCGTCGAGGCGAATACCGCGGCTGAGCACCTCTTCGCGGCGTTCGCTGTCGATCCCCGGGCCATCGTCATCGACGCACAGCACGTAGGCCGTGTCGCTACGCGCGATGCTCAGGCGCACCTGGCTGTCCGTCCACTTGCAGGCGTTGTCCAGCAGGTTGCCCAGCAGTTCCAGCAGATCCTCGCGGTCGCGCGGCAGGCGCAAGTCGGGCGGTGAAGCCTGCCAGCTCAGCTCGATGCCACTGTCGTGGATCATGCCGAGGGTGGCGAACAAACCCGGTAATTCCGCCTGGCAGTCGAAATGCGCGCCGGGCAGCGCCTCGCCGGCCAGCCGCGCACGGCCCAGCTCACGGGCGATGCGCTGCTCGATCTGTTGCAGGTGTTCGAGCAGGTTGTCACGTAGCTCCGGGTGAGCGCGCAGCTCGTCCCGGGAGGCCAGGTTGACCAGTACCGCCAGGGGCGTCTTCAACGCATGGCCCAGGTTGCCGAGGGCATTGCGCGAGCGCTTTAGGGTGTCTTCGGTATGGGCCAGCAGGTGGTTGATCTGCTCGACCAGCGGCTCCAGTTCCTCGGGCACCTGCTCATCCAGCTCCGAGCGCTGCCCTTGCTGCAGCTGGGCGATCTGCACGCGGGTCTGCTCCAGCGGGCGCAGCGCACGGCTGACCGCCAGTCGCTGGAGCAGCAGAATCAACGCCAGGCAGCCAAGCCCCAGCCCCAGGCCGATGCGCTGCACCCGCCGGAAGCTGTCCAGCACCGGCGTGTAGTCGCGGGCCACGGAAATGGTCAGATCCTGCCCGAAGCGCCGGTATTCGCCTCTAAACGTCACCAGCACCTGGTCCTGGGGGCCGTCCTGCAGCTCGGGCTGCAGGCCATCCACCTCGGACGGCTGCAATTCGCTGTCCCACAGCGAACGCGAGCGCCAGCTTTTGTCGCTGAAGTCGATACGGAAATACAGGCCCGAGTACGGCCGCTGATAGGCCGCGCTGAGCCGCGATTCGTCAAGCTGGATACCGGACGGCCCGCGCACCAGAGCGATCAACAGCGACTGCGCTTCTTCTTCGAGGCCGGTCTGCATATAGCGCCGCAGGTTGCTGTCGAACAGCCACAGGCAGGTCTGCGCGAGCAGCAGGCCGATGATCAGCAACACGCTGATCAGGCTCAGGCTCAGGCGCCGCTGGATCGACCTCAAGCGGCGCTACCGGTGAACCGATAGCCTTGCCCGCGGCGGGTTTCGATCACCTCGCGGCCAAGCTTGCGGCGCAGGTGATTGACGTGCACCTCGATGACGTTGGAATCGCGCTCGGTCTCGCCATCGTAAAGGTGTTCGGCCAGGTGGCTCTTGGAGAGGATCTGCCCGGCGTGCATCATGAAGTAGCGCAGCAGACGAAACTCCGCAGCGGTCAGTTCGACGACCTGCTCGCCACGGCTGACGCATTGCCGGCTCTCGTCCAGGTGCAGCCCGGCGGCCTGCAGCTGAGGCTGGTTGGCCAGGCCGCGGGCCCGACGCAGCAGTGCCTGGATGCGCAGTTGCAATTCCTCGGGGTGGAAGGGTTTGGTCAGGTAGTCATCGGCGCCGGCTTTCAGGCCCTCGATGCGCTCGGCCCAGGAGCCGCGTGCGGTAAGGATCAGCACCGGGGTGACCAGGCCGCCCTGACGCCATTCCTGCAACACCTCAAGCCCCGGTTTGCCTGGCAAGCCGAGGTCGAGAATGATCAGGTCGTAGGGCTCACTGGCACCCTGGTACACGGCATCACGGCCATCGGCCAGCCAATCCACGGCATAGCCCTGGCGGGTCAGTGAGGCGAGCAGTTCATCGGCAAGCGGAACGTGGTCTTCAACCAGCAACAGGCGCATGTCAGTCGTCTACCTCATCCTTCAGTATCTTGCCGTCGTGGGCATCGAGCTCCAGTTCACGAACCACGCCCTCGCGGGTCAGCAGTTCCACTTCATAGACGAAGACATCGTCCTCTTCTTCCAGCTCGGCTTCGAGCAGGGTCGCGCCCGGATAGCGCTCCATGGCGGCGCGCATCAGCTGGTCGAGCGGCAGGATCACGCCGCTCAGGCGCAGGTCCCGCGCTTCGTCCTGGTCAAGGTCACGTGCGCTGGCCGCGCACGTCAGCACGGCCAGCGAAACGATGCAGATGCAGCGCAAAACGGGGTTGCCTTTCATCAATCATCCTGGTGGTTCTTGAGGATGGTGCCGTTGGTGGCATCCAGCTCGACGTCCCACTTCTGGTTCTGGGCGTCACGGATCTCTACCTGGTAGAGGTAGCGGCCGTATTCTTCCTCGAGCTCGGTATCGCCCAGTTTACCGCCGGGATGGGCGGCAAGGGCAGCCTCGTTGAGTTTCTCGAACGATTGGATGGTACCGGCATCACGCAATTTCAGCGCCTCATCCGGTCCCAGGTCGCGGGCCTGGGCGATCCCCGCGGTGGTGGTGAGTGCGACAACGGCAAACAGGGCAGTCAGTTTGTTCATGGTGATCTCCTGATTAATCGTGTTTCGACGATGTTCAGGTTAAGGGGAACGACTTAATTCAACCTGAATTGCGCCACAGACCCGCACCGGCCACCGCTCTATACTGGCGCCTCTTCAGCGGAGGACGGCATGAGCGCCATTCAGATCAAATTCCCTGCCCTCACCCTCAAGGCCGGCCAGCGCGCTCTGACGCGCATTCGCGAGCGAGGCCTGCAACCCGGCGATGTCGGCACGCTGCCCGGCGCGGCAGGCGGGCCCAAGGCGCTGGGCATTCAGGGGCTGGATATCGCCTTGTATGGCGACTGGTTGGCCCGGGCGCCGCGCGAGCGCTCGCTTATCGGCGCGTCCATCGGTTCCTGGCGTTTCGCCAGCGCCTGCCTGCCAGACCCAGCGGCTGCGCTGCAGCGCCTGGGCGAGCTGTACACCGGCATGCGCTTCGCCAAGGGCGTGAGCATCAGCCATGTGACCGAGCGTTGCGTGCGCATGCTCGATGAGCTGTTGCAGCACCAGGATGCCGCAGTGCTCGACAACCTCCACTACCGGCTCAACATCGTGGTGGTGAAAAGCCATGGCCGGCTTGCCGAGGACGACCGCCGCTCGCTGGGCCTGGGCCTGTCGTCGGTGATCGGCAGCAACCTGCTCGGCCGCCCTCGTCTGGCCCGCCATTTCGAGCGGGTGATCCTGCACGACGCGCGTCTGGCGCCGCCACTGCATCCGCTGACCGATTTTCCTTCACGCTGCCTGCCGCTGGATGTCGGCAACCTGCGCCACGCCCTGCTGGCCTCCGGCTCGATTCCTTTCGTGATGCAGGGCGTGCGCGACATTCCGGGCGCCGGCCCCGGCACCTACCGTGACGGCGGCCTGCTGGATTACCACCTGGACCTGCCCTACAGCGGCGATGACGTGGTGCTCTACCCGCACTTCACCGATCGCATCATTCCCGGCTGGTTCGACAAGGGCATGCCCTGGCGCCGAGGCGATGCCATGCGCCTGCAGGACGTGCTACTGCTGGCCCCTTCGCGTGACTACCTGGCCCGCCTGCCCTTCGGCAAGCTGCCGGATCGCAAGGATTTCACCCGTTTTCTGGGAGACGACGCCGGGCGTGAGCGCTACTGGCGCCAGGCGATGGATGAGAGCCGGCGCCTGGGCGACGAGTTTCTCGAGCTGACCGAAACGGGCCGCCTGGCCGAGCACCTGGCCCCGCTGTAGACGATTTCGCCTTTCGCGGTGGGCTGTCAGGAAACCGGCAATAACTGCTTTGGCGGAATTAACCGTTTGCCCCCGTTAATAAAAATCTGAACTTAACGGAACTGATCAGCAGGGCTATTTTCCTATTGAATGTTGATGTCATTTGCGGTGGTTAGACAGTAAGCGCATTGCCTGAACGCGTGCCGCCACCCTTGAAAACTTTGACGCTCGTCAACTTCACAATTTAATTTTCGATTTTTTCGAAAATTAATTTAATTGGATGTGACTTGCAGGGCTCATCGAACCATCAACAGCTAGGAACGTCAGCGTTGAACATGCACGCTGACACTATGATTCATTGGGAAACACTCGGAGAACCGACCCCATGAACGCTTCGCTGCGTTTCAATGATGCACTGCTGATTGCCGACCGCGCCTTTCAACCTTTTCATTGCGTGGCCTGGGCGCCGCAGGACGGTACCGGCGTACTGAGCCTGACGATCGTCGACCGTACCAACACCCCGCTGATCGACCGTGCGCAACTCACCAGCAGCATCTACAGCGACCCTCAGGAGCTGGCCAAAGCCCTGAAAAAGTCCCGTGACGAGCTAAGCCGCAAAGGCTTCGATCTCGCCCCCTGGAGCATGCCGGAATGATACCCCGGCGCCCCTGTCCCGCGCGTTTAAAGTTGCCGCACCTGCGGGTGCGGCAACTTGTCCCAGCAATAAACCAGCTATAAAAACCTGCTGTCAGCAAGTCACGCTGCTTTTCATTTCTGCATTTGCCTCGTTGCGCTCGTTAAAGTCTGAACTTCCCGTGGTTTTCGGCGGGCTAAGTCTTTAACTGTTGCCATGAGCCGACCGGCATGCGAAACCTCGCTATAAACCTGCCGCCCACTTCGACTAGCGCTGCCGTCTACCCGGCCCAACGCTTGTACCCGTCTGCCCGGTGCGTGATTGGGGAAACGCCGCGATGACCAGCCTGTCGGTAGCCCCCGAACTGCCCAACGACCTGCACTACGTCGACGATCGAGCGCCCGGCATTACCCGCCGCAAGCTGCGCGGCAAGTTCTGTTACTTCGACCCCCATGGCGAACGCATCCGTGATGCGCAGGTGATCGCCCGCATCAATGCCCTGGCGATACCGCCAGCCTATGTGGACGTGTGGATCTGCCCGGATCCCAAGGGCCACCTGCAGGCAACCGGCCGTGATGCTCGCGGCCGCAAGCAGTATCGTTATCACCCGCGCTGGCGTGAAGTGCGCGACACCGACAAGTACGCCAACCTGCTGCTGTTTGGCAAAGCCTTGCCGAAACTGCGCCAGACCATAGAACAGCACCTGCTGCTGCCCGAACATGGCCGCGAAAAGGTCATGGCCACCGTGATCACCTTGCTCGACAACACGCTGATCCGGATTGGCAACGTGCGCTACGCCAAGGAAAACCGCTCCTACGGGCTGACCACCCTGCGTAACCGGCATGTCGAGGTACAGGGCAGTGCCATTCGCTTCCATTTTCGTGGCAAGAGCGGTATCGAACATGAGGTGGAAGTCAGCGACCGCCGCCTGGCGCGCATCATCCGCCGCTGCCTGGAGCTGCCGGGCCAGCACCTGTTCCAGTACCTGGACGCCAATGGCGAGCGCCACACGGTGACCTCGACGGACGTCAACAATTACCTGCGCGAACTCACCGGCGCCGATTTCACCGCCAAGGATTACCGCACCTGGGCCGGTAGCGCCCTGGCGTTGACGCTGTTGCGCGAACTGGAGTGGCAGCCGGAAAGTTCGGCCAAGAAACACGTGGTGGGCATGGTCAAGCAGGTCGCCGAAGAGCTGCGCAACACGCCGGCGGTGTGCCGCAAGTGCTATATCCATCCGGCGCTGATCGAGGCCTTTCATGCCGGCGAGCTGGCCGACCTTCGCCTGGCTGCGGCTCGCAAAGGGCTGCGCAGCGAGGAAAGCCTGCTGATGCGCTTTCTGGAGAAACTGCCCGTCGCCTGAAGGGTGGCAAGATCCGTGGGATTGATGTCATTGCCGCCACGGTCTTTTCTGCCCACACTGGCCTCCTCCATTCAGAGGGGCCACCATGGACGACCGCAAATGCATCGCCGCGCTGATCTATCCGGACTTCATGAGCCTGGATGTGGTGGGTCCGTTGCAGGTGTTCGCGTCCGCCAACGTCGAGCGTAATCGTCAGGGCCTTAGCGATGCCTACCGGCTGCTGATGCTCGCCGACCAGGCAGGGCCGGTGAACAGCTCCGCGGGCATGCGCCTGATAGCCGATGCAGCATGGTGCGACGTGAATCCCGCCAGTCTGGATACCCTGCTGATTCCCGGCGGTTTCGGCGAAACCCGGCAATGTGAAAACCAGCCACTGCTGAGCTGGCTGCAGCAGGCCGAGCCCCATATCCGGCGCCTCGGCTCGGTATGCTCCGGCGCGCTGATCCTTGCCCGCACCGGCCTGCTCGACGGCAGGCGGGTGACCACCCACTGGGCCGATATCGACACCTTGCGCCAACACCACGAGCTGCTGGTCGACAGCGATTGCCTGCACACCTACGACCCGGCAGCGGGCGATGGCAGCGAGCACCTGTTCACCTCCGCTGGCGTGACCGCCGGAATCGACCTGGCGCTGGCCCTGGTCGAGGCCGACCTGGGCCGCAGCATGGCATTGGCGGTGGCACGGCGCCTGGTGATGTTCCTGCGGCGCCCGGGCGGTCAGGCGCAGTTCAGCGCCCTGCTTGCACCGGAGCCGAGCCGCACCCCGCGCCTGGCCGAGTTGCTCGAATGGATTCCCAGCAACCTGGGCAGCGACCTGTCGCTCGAAGCGCTGGCGAGCAAGGCGCAAATGACTCCGCGCACCCTGTCCCGGGTATTCGCCAGGGAGCTGGGGACCGGGCCGGCGGGCTACGTGGAGCGCGTACGCCTGGAAGCCGCTCGCAGCCTGCTGCAGGATGCCCAGGCGTCGATCAGCACCGTTGCCCGGCTGACCGGCTTCGGCCACCCGGAAAATCTGCGCCGGGTGTTTCATAAACACCTGTCCATCAGCCCCCAACAATACGCCGAACGATTCGGCCGGGAGTTCCACCATGCTTGAGTTGCGCCCCAACTGCGAATGCTGCGACCGTGACCTGCCCCCCGAATCCCTGGAGGCGCGCATCTGCTCGTTCGAATGCACCTACTGCAGCGAATGCGCCGATACACACCTGCAGGGGCATTGCCCCAATTGCTCGGGGGAGCTGGTGCGCCGCCCGATCCGCCCGGCAGCCAGGCTGCCGGCCAACCCGCCTTCGACCTTGCGCGTGCTCAAGGCAGGGGGATGCGATGCTGCTGGCGCGTAACCCTGCGCTGCTGATCCTGTTTCTCGCCCAGGCGCTGTACTGGAGCTGCTCGCTGATCGGCATCACCCTCACCGCGCTGATCGGCATGCAGCTGTCGCCCTACAACAGCCTGGCCACCCTGCCCCTGGCGCTGCTGGTGCTCGGTAACCTGCTGGCGACCCACCCGTTGTCACTGTTCATGCAGCGCCATGGCCGCCGGCCCGGTCTGAGTCTGGGCGCTGCAGCAGGGATTGCCGGCGGGCTGATCAGCGCCCTGGGCGTCTGGCTGGGTGATTTCTTGCTGTTCTGCCTCGGTGCACTGCCGATTGGTGTCTATCAGGCCTCCGCCATGTATTACCGCTTCGCCGCCCTGGAGACGGTGGACGACGCCCACAAGGGGCGCGCGACGGCCTGGGTGATTGCCGGCGGTATCTGCGCGGCGCTGATCGCCCCGAGCCTGACGCTCTGGGCGCGCCATGCGCTGAGCACGCCCTTCGTGGGCGCCTACGTGCTGCTGGCCGTGCTGGCACTGCTTGGCTTGCTGTTGCTCAGCGCCCTGCGTGAGGGGGCGATCCCCGTGGCGCCTCGCGGTGACTGGCGTAGCCTGCTGGCTCGCCCGGCAATTCGCTGTGCGCTGGCGGTAACCGCCATTGGCCATGGCTTGATGATTCTGGTGATGAACGCGACGCCGCTGGCCATGAGTTTCTGTGGCCTGCCACTGGAAAGCGCAGCCCAGGTGATCCAGTGGCACATGCTGGGCATGTTCCTGCCCGCGCTGATCGCCGGCCCGCTGGTCGATCGCCTGGGCAGCAAGCCGGTGGCCATGCTGGGTATCGGCTTGCTGGGCTGCAGTGCGTTGGTCGGGCTGAGCGGCCAGGCACAGGTCTATTTCCTGATCTCCTCGCTGCTGTTGGGGATCGGTTGGAACCTGATGCTGGTGGCCGGCACCACCCTGCTGGCCGGCGCCCATGAGCCGGCCGAACGCGGCAAGGCCCAGGGGCTGATGGAATTGGCCAATGGCAGCGTCGCGGCGTGCGCCGCCTTCGCGTCCGGGGCACTGATCACCGGCCTGGGCTGGTTTCAGGTCAACCTGGCCATGCTGCCGTTGCTGGTGATCGCACTTGTAGTGCTGCTGGCAAGGACCAGAACCCCGCTAGCGAACTAGATGCCGAACACGGTTACCTGATTGCGACCGTTGCGCTTGGAGTTGTAAAGCGCCTGATCGGCCCACTGGATGACCTGTTGATGATCGTGGCTGGGCTCGCTCAGGTCGGCCACGCCGAGGCTGATGGTGAAGGGAATCACCTGCCCGTCGTGGCTGACCTGCAGGCGCTCGACGATCAGGCGCAGGCGTTCGGCGAACACCCGAGCGCCGGCTGCATCCACATCCGGCAGCAACACCACGAATTCCTCACCGCCATAGCGCCCGGCGATATCGGTATCACGCAGCTGCTCGCGCAGCACCCTGGCCACGCTCTGGATCACCGTGTCGCCCGCTTGGTGGCCATAGGTGTCGTTGACCTTCTTGAAATGGTCGATATCGAAGATCACCAGGGCCGCACTGCTGCCGTAACGGCGATGCCGGGCGTGCTCGCGCTTGAGCTCCTCTTCCCAGTGGCCGCGGTTATTCAGCCCGGTGAGCCGGTCGGTACGCGAGAGGTGCTTGAACTGGTCGCTCATGGCCTGCAACTGGCGCTTGTTCACCGCCACACCCGTCACGTCATAGATGATCACGCACAGGTGCTCGATCTTGCTGTTGGTGGCCACCAGCGGCAGGATCGTGGTGTTCTGGTACATGAAATCTTCCTGGCCGGTAATCGGCTGGTAGTTCTTGAAGCGCACCAGGTACGGCCGCTGTTCCCAGATGGTGAAGGCCGGCGTGCCCAGGGTGACGACATTTTCCACCTTGTTGCGAAACCAGACTTCATCGACCTCGGGGAACAGCTCGAAGAACGAACGTTCGGCGGCGTCGCGCGCGGTACGCCCGGAGTGGTTCTCCATGAAACTGTTCCACACTTCCACATGGTATTGGCGGTCGAGCACCACCACACCGACATCGATGCTCTGCACGATGGCCAGCAACCAGTGGAAGTCATTTAAATCCATGCTCTCGGCCATGCGGCTTATTCCATCAGGTAGGCGAGTTTGTCGGTCAGCAGCGACACCGAATCCTCGGTGAACAGCAGCAGCAGGTCGAAGTGGATGTCATGTCCTTCGATGCTGTAGCTCACCTCAACCGCCAGGGTCTTGCGCCAACGCTGGCTGTTGATGCGAATCAGCTCGTCGATGGAGGCGTGCTCGCCGAGTATCTGCGGGTGCCCCTGGGAAAAGCTCACGTCGAGTTGCTCGGCGATACCGCTCAGGCACGCGCCGATCAGGATGCTGGACATGTCCAGGAGCATCTCCATGGACGAATGATTGTGCTGCTGCCACTGCATGAGCCTGGCCATGTCGGCCACTTCGGAGTCGTGGAAGATCAGCAGCGCTTCGCCGGCGATGCCCTCACCGATATAGCCCTGGCACACCGCGGTCAGGCCGTTGCCACGCTGGGCGTCGGCCAGGGCCATGTGCAGCTCGCTGACCTCGAGAATATTGACGTTGGGGATCGGCAGTTGCACGAACACCCCAAGTACCCTGGCCAGCAACGCCGCCGCACGGCCCATGGCGATGTTGACCACCTCGCGGAAGGCATCGCGGAACGACACCTTGGGTTCGGGCAATACCGTGGTGGACGCTACGGCGGCCGTGGCAGGCCGCAGAAAGCCGAGTTGATCCAGAGTCTGGCGCAGCAGCTCGGGATCGGCGGGCTTTTTCAGGAATGCCAGGGCACCGAGTTCCTTGACCCGCCGAATCGCCTCCTCCTGCACGTCACCGGACACCACGATGACGTTCTGCGCTCGCCCTTCGGCCTTCAGCGCCGCAAGCACACCGTAACCATCGAGCACCGGCATGGTCAGGTCGAGCAGTAAAAGATCGAAGTGGGCGGCGCGCAGTTGCTCGAGCGCTTCCTCGCCGTTGGCGGCCTGGCTGATGGTTACCGGCCAGTCGGCGGGCAAGGCACGCAGCAGCTGCTTGCGGGCCATGTTGGAGTCATCGCAGACGAGAAGAGATGCTGTGGGCATCGATACGCCTCAAGAGGTGGGCCTGATCAGGCTTGGGCCGCGGCAGTTGCGCCGACAGTGACGCCATCCCTGGGTGCGTTACTGATACTTATAGCAGAGCGCCAGCACGCCTTTGGGTTTTCTACCACTTTGATGAAGTGAAGCATGCTAAAGCACACAAGGCGACCGAAGTCGCCTTGTCATTGCACTCATAGCACTTAGTAATACGCGTTCTCGCGGTTACTGTGGTCGGTCACGTCACGTACGCCCTTGAGCTCCGGAATGCGCTCGAGCAGGGTTTTCTCGATGCCTTCCTTGAGGGTCAGGTCAGCCTGGCCACAGCCCTGGCAACCACCGCCGAACTGCAGCACGGCAATACCCTCGTCCACCACGTCGATCAAGGTGACCTGGCCGCCATGACTGGCCAGCCCGGGATTGATCTCGGTCTGCAGGTAGTAGTTGATACGCTCGTTGAGCGGGCTGTCTTCGTTGACCATCGGCACCTTGGCGTTTGGCGCCTTGATGGTCAGCTGGCCGCCCATGCGGTCGGTGGCGTAGTCGACCACGGCGTCTTCGAGGAATGGCTCGCTGACCGCGTCGATCCAGGCGGTGAAACTGGCCAGGCCGATCGCCTGATCTTCCGGCTTCTGCTCGCCGGGCTTGCAATAGGCGATGCAGGTTTCCGCGTACTGCGTACCGGGCTGGGTGATGAATACACGAATGCCGATGCCTGGCGTGTTCTGCTTGTTCAGCAGGTCAGCCAGGTAATCATGGGCGGCATCGGTAATGGTAATAGTGCTCATGGCAACTCCTCACGGTCATGTAGCGAAGTGTACGCCAAATGACCGCCGCGAATAAAGTCCTACTATTTTACTCAGGATAAAACCTGCAGCCGTCCGTCCGCTTGCCGCTCGTTCAACCATGTCTTGGCACGCACGAAAAAGCGCTTCTCGATCAGCTCGTAACTGCCCCACGACGCCAGGGCGATCAGCGGCATGCAGGCGACGATGACCACATAGGGGTTCAGATCCAGGCTGGCCTGCAGGTACCAGCCCAGGGACAGGATGATCACGTGCAGCAGGTACACCGAATACGAGCAATCACCCATGCGTGCCAGCAGGCGGTTGTCCTTGAACCAGGGCTCCATGGCGATGCAGGCCGCGACGATCAGAGCGCTTGGCACCCCCCAGTGCAGCAGGCGCATGCTGTTGTCGAAATGATAGATCGCCAGCAGCGAACCGGCGATCACCAGCAGCGGCAGCCACAGCCCCTGACGAATCCAGCCGCGGTTGTAGACCATGCCCAGCAAGACGCCGAAGAGAAACTCGTAGACGATGCTGTTGCGGTAGAAGTTGCTCAACCAGGGCTGGGTGGCCAGAAGACCGAAGATCATCAGCATCACCGCGACAAACACCAGGCGCAGGCGCTGCGGCACCATGAAGGCCAGCGCGAACAGCAGGTAGAAAAACATCTCGTAGTTGAGCGTCCAGCCAACGTTGAGGGTCGGGTAGAGGCCGAAACCCGCCGGGTTCTCGGCAGGGATGAACAGCAGTGAGAGCATCAGGTGATGCAGGTCGAATGCCTGGGTCGGCATCACCGGATTGGCGAACGCGATGATCAGCGCAGCGATCAGCGAGTACAGCCAGTAGGCTGGTACGATACGCAGCGCACGGTTGAGCATGAAGCGCCACGGGGTGATGGTCTTGCCCTGGGTGGACAGGTAGATCACCAGCCCGCTGATGACGAAAAAGATATCGACGCCCACCGCGCCTTTATCGGAAAACAGATGGCCCATGAAGCTTTCGGCCTTGAAATCGAAAAACACCTGCATGACATGGTGAAAGACCACTACCCAGGCCGCTAACGCCCGCAATGCCTGCACTGAAATCAGCATAGAACCGCCACTCTCCCTCTCGTTGAAACCGATTCGGGGCAGCCCTGAGTAAAGGGCTGCCACAGCGTCCGACCGCAGTAGCGGGAGAAAGATCGGATCAATTGGCCAAGCGCTGCGCGCCGGCCCGTGGCAGTCGTCGTTTGCGCATCAGGCCACGCAGTTTCAACGCTGGCGGGACAGCTCTAGAGGTTCTGGTAGCGGTTCATGTCCAGCACGCCGGCTTCCAGCGGATCATGCTCGCGGATATGCGCCGTCAGGTCATGGAAGTACTGCCAGAACTGCGGATGGGTACGGCGGATCCCCCAACGCTCGACCACCTTGTCGAAGTCGGCCGGCACCTTGACCTGCTCCATTGCCGCCACGAAATCGGCAACCTCGCGCACCGGTATCGAGAACATGAAGTTCGGGTAGCTGGTCATCACTTCCGGGTAGAGCGTCAGGGTGTCGAGGTCTGCCTGGTAACGCAGCTCCTCGCCAAGCATGAACGCCACGTTGCTGTGGGCACGGTTGCGCAGCAGGCTGTAAACCTCGCGGCGACCGCCCCCCTCGACGCGCAGCAGCGTCGCTTCCGGCAGACGATGAATGACCTTCAACCGTGAAGCCGGCTTGGATGCCAGGCGGCTCAGCGCCTGTTCGGCCTGGCGCAGATCGGCGGGCAGCCCGTCACGGTAGCAATGCTCACCGCCACAGCGATTGATCGGGTCGGGCCGCGCATTGAGCGTGGCGAAGCGCTGCAGCAGTTGCCCGGCAAACTGGCCTTTCGGGTTGTCTTCGCCCAACGACAAACCGCTCGGCGTCTTGCGGTCCAGCGGAGAGTAGTCCATCCACGCTTTCAGCTTGCCGCTGTACTGGTACCAGTCGCCAAAGATCGGCTTGCGCGCCTCGGCAGGCATCAGGCGCAGGAAGTTCTGCTCGGCGCCGTTGCGAATCAGGTCGAAGTACAGCCGGGTCTGCGCCTGATGCGAAACGTTGCCGAACACATCGAAATTGACCACCAGTTGGTAGTAGGTGCGCTCGAGCAGCGGATAGTCCATCCACCAAAGCGTCTGCGGGATCTCGCCGACCAGGCCCTTGCGCACCGAGGCACTGTCATACTGGCGGAAGACCGACAACAGGGCGTTGTCATTGCCACGCCAGATATCTGCCCACTGCGGCGCCGGCGCTTCGCTGTAACCCTCGGTGCGCAGCGCCTCGTAGGCATTGCGCTTGTCGCGGTAGCTGCGCCACAGGCCCAGCAGGTCGCCAATTTCATCGAGCTGCCCAGGCATGGCCAGCAGCGGCGTGGCCTCACCGCGATAGGCCGGGTCGGTGATGAACAGGTCGTGCTGCGGGTCCTGGAAGAACACCCAGAAGTTGTCGCGAATCACATCGGTGGCGATCTGCCCGCGGCACACCGGCCCACGAATAAAGGTGCGCACGAAATATTCGGCGTTATCGAGCATGAACTGGTAGCGCGCCTGGGCCGGTATCGCCTCGAAGGTTTCGAACGGGTTGGAACGATGCTGTACGCCATAGCCGGGCAGCGAACTCGCCTGCCACTGGCTGGCGAAAAACAGGCTTTTGACCCGGGCCAGCTTTTCGGCGCTCAGCGGATAGGTAATGTGGGTCTTGTGAACGATCACGCCCTGGATCGGCATCAGCCGGTAATAGAAGGCAGTGCCCGGATCGTCATTGGGGCGCCGCGTGGCGATGATGTCCACGGGTTGGCCGCTGGGCGTACGCGAACGAACCAGCTGGAAGAAATGCCCCGGCTCGCCGCCCTGGAAGTCCAAGTGAGCGAGAAACAGGTGCTCGTATAGCCAGCGGCTGACCAGGCGCTGCTCGTTACCGACGCCATTGAGAAACGCTTCCCACTGCGCGACCTGCCGGGCTTCTGCGGCGCTGGCCTGCAGCGGCTGCTGATCGACCGGCGCGCCTTGTTGCAGCCAACGCTGTACGGTCTGGTAATCCTGCTCGGTAAGACCGGTCACCGCGAACGGCATGCCGGCCATGGAATTCTTGCCGGCGAAATCGGCGAACTCGCCAGGCAGTGCACACTGGTTGACCCGGTCGATACCGATGGCCAGCTCGTCTGGCAGCTTGCTGTTGGCGGGCAACGGCGTGGCATGGCCCAGCTCGAGCATCCGCGCCATCAGCGCAGCCTGGCCGCCCTGCTGATCCAGCACCGAATGAAAATCCTTGCGGCGCCAGGCGGGCGCGCCATGGGCATCCATGAACAACCGCGTGGTGTCCTGGGTATGGGTGCGCGTGCCGTCATACACCGTAGCCTTGCTGGCGCCCCGTTCGACACCCTCGCCGCTACCCAGATTGAGCTGGCAGGGCGCGTCGTAGCAGGCGTGGCAGGCCACGCAGTTGTGGGTGAAGATCGGCTGGATATCACGGCTGTAGGAAACGTTTTGTGCCATTGCCAGCGAACTGATAACGAACAGGCAAACACTCAACAACAGCCGACTGCACATGGTGGCACTTCCACAAAAATAGCCGCGCATTCTAGCCGTCTCGCCTGTGCCATCGCTATGCCTGCATGCCCACGCCTGCCGTTTGCAACATGAACATAATTCATGCACAACCGCGCAGCGCAGAAATAGCGTCAGGCTTTGTTATCATCTGCAGCCTTGTCGTAGCCTCCCGTTCAGAGCCTTTTCCATGCCCCTGTCAGATCGCAGCGCCCGCCTCCAAGCACTTCAGCAAGCCCTCAAGGAACGCATCCTGATTCTCGATGGCGGCATGGGCACCATGATCCAGAGCTACAAGCTGGAAGAGGCCGACTACCGTGGCGAGCGCTTCGCCGACTGGCCAAGTGATGTAAAGGGCAACAACGACCTGCTGCTGCTCAGCCAGCCGCAGATCATCGCTGCGATCGAGAAGGCTTACCTGGATGCCGGCGCGGACATCCTGGAAACCAATACCTTCAACGCCACCCAGGTATCCCAGGCCGATTACGGCATGGAGTCGCTGGCTTACGAGCTGAACCTCGCCGGCGCCCGCGTGGCCCGCGAAGTGGCCGATGCCAAGACCCTGGAGACGCCGGAGCGCCCGCGTTTCGTTGCCGGCGTGCTCGGCCCGACCAGCCGCACCTGCTCGATCTCCCCGGACGTCAACGACCCCGGCTACCGCAATGTCACCTTCGACGAGCTGGTGGAGAACTACACCGAAGCGACCCGCGGCCTGGTCGCAGGCGGCGCCGACCTGATCCTGATCGAAACGATCTTCGACACGCTGAACGCCAAGGCAGCGATCTTCGCCGTGCAGCAGGTGTTCGATGAAGACGGCGTCGAGCTGCCGATCATGATCTCCGGCACCATCACCGACGCCTCCGGCCGTACCCTGTCCGGGCAGACTACCGAAGCGTTCTGGAACTCGGTGCGGCATGCCAAGCCGATTTCGGTGGGCCTGAACTGCGCGCTGGGCGCCAAGGATCTGCGCCCCTACCTGGAGGAATTGTCGACCAAGGCTGACACCTTCGTATCTGCGCACCCCAACGCCGGTCTGCCGAATGCCTTTGGCGAGTACGACGAGAGCCCGGCAGAAATGGCCGCCGTGGTCGAGGAGTTCGCCGCCAGTGGCTTTCTGAACATCATCGGCGGCTGCTGCGGCACCACGCCGGGGCATATCCAGGCCATCGCCGAAGCGGTCGCCAAATATCAGCCCCGCCCGATTCCGGACATTCCCAAGGCCTGCCGCCTGTCGGGCCTGGAGCCGTTCACCATAGACCGCAACTCGCTGTTCGTGAACGTCGGCGAGCGCACCAACATCACCGGTTCGGCCAAGTTCGCCCGGCTGATTCGTGAAGAGAATTACACCGAGGCCCTGGAGGTCGCCCTGCAGCAGGTGGAAGCCGGCGCCCAGGTGATCGACATCAACATGGACGAGGGCATGCTCGACTCCAAGGCGGCCATGGTTCGCTTCCTCAACCTGATCGCCGGCGAGCCGGATATTTCCCGTGTGCCGATCATGATCGACTCCTCCAAGTGGGAAGTGATCGAAGCGGGCCTGAAGTGCATCCAGGGCAAGGGCATCGTCAACTCGATTTCCATGAAGGAAGGCGTCGAGCAGTTCAAGCACCACGCCAAGCTGTGCAAACGCTACGGCGCCGCCGTGGTGGTGATGGCCTTCGACGAAGTCGGCCAGGCCGACACCGCCGCACGCAAGCGCGAGATCTGCCAGCGCAGCTATGACATTCTCGTGCACGAAGTGGGCTTCCCGCCGGAAGACATCATCTTCGACCCGAACATCTTCGCGGTCGCCACCGGTATCGAGGAACACAACAACTACGCGGTGGACTTCATCGAAGCCTGCGCCTTCATTCGCGACAACCTGCCCTACGCCCTGAGCTCGGGTGGTGTGTCCAACGTGTCGTTCTCGTTCCGCGGCAACAACCCGGTGCGCGAAGCGATCCACTCGGTGTTCCTCTACTACGCCATCCAGAACGGCCTGACCATGGGCATCGTCAACGCCGGCCAGCTGGAAATCTACGACGAGATCCCCAAAGAACTGCGTGACCGCGTCGAGGACGTGGTGCTCAACCGCACGCCGGGCGGCACCGACGCCCTGCTGGCCATCGCCGAGAACTACCGTGGCGGCGGTGCCGTCAAGGAAGTCGAGAACGAAGAGTGGCGCTCGCTGCCGGTCGACAAGCGCCTCGAGCACGCCCTGGTCAAGGGCATCACCGCGTTCATCGTCGAAGACACCGAAGAGTGCCGCCAGCAGTGCGCGCGCCCCATCGAGGTCATCGAGGGCCCGCTGATGAGCGGCATGAACATCGTTGGCGACCTGTTCGGCTCGGGCAAGATGTTCCTGCCCCAGGTGGTCAAGTCCGCCCGGGTCATGAAGCAGGCCGTGGCCCACCTGATCCCGTTCATCGAAGCGGAGAAAGGCGACAAACCGGAAGCCAAGGGCAAGATCCTCATGGCCACCGTGAAGGGCGACGTGCACGACATCGGCAAGAATATCGTCGGCGTGGTGCTCGGCTGTAACGGCTACGACATCGTCGACCTGGGCGTGATGGTGCCGGCGGAGAAGATCCTGCAGACCGCCATCGCCGAGAAGTGCGACATCATCGGCCTGTCCGGCCTGATCACCCCGTCGCTGGACGAGATGGTGCATGTCGCCAAGGAAATGCAGCGTCAGGGCTTCAGCCTGCCGCTGATGATCGGCGGCGCCACCACCTCCAAGGCCCACACGGCGGTGAAGATCGACCCGCAGTACAACAACGATGCGGTGATCTACGTCACCGACGCCTCGCGCGCCGTGGGTGTGGCCACCCAGTTGCTGTCCAAGGAGCTTAAGCCCGACTTCGTGCAGCGCACCCGCGACGAATACGTAACGGTGCGTGAGCGCACCTCGGCCCGCGCCTCGCGCACCGAGCGCCTGAGCTACGACAAGGCCATCGCCAACAAGCCGAAGTTCGACTGGGCGGGCTATACCGCGCCGCAGCCGAGCTTCACCGGCGTCAAGGTACTGGAAGATATCGACCTCAACGTACTGGCCGAGTACATCGACTGGACGCCGTTCTTCATTTCCTGGGACCTGGCCGGCAAGTACCCGCGCATCCTCACCGATGAGGTGGTCGGCGAAGCGGCCACCAGCCTGTTCAACGACGCCAAGGTGATTCTGCGTAAGCTGATCGACGAAAAACTGATCAAGGCCCGCGCGGTGTTCGGTTTCTGGCCCGCCAATCAGGTGCGTGACGATGATATCGAGGTGTACGGGGAAAACGGCGAGCAGCTCGCCACCCTGCACCACCTTCGCCAGCAGACCATCAAGCCGGACGGCAAACCCAACCTGTCCCTGGCCGACTTCGTTGCGCCGAAGAGCAGCGGCGTGACCGACTACGTGGGCGGTTTCATCACCACCGCTGGCATCGGCGCCGAAGAGGTGGCCAAGGCCTACGAGGCCAAGGGCGACGATTACAACGCCATCATGGTCAAGGCGCTGGCCGACCGCCTTGCCGAAGCCTGCGCCGAATGGCTGCACGAGCAGGTGCGCAAACAGCACTGGGGCTACCAGCCGCACGAGCACCTGAGCAATGACGAGCTGATCAAGGAAGCCTACAAGGGCATCCGCCCTGCCCCTGGCTACCCGGCCTGCCCGGATCACACCGAGAAGGCCACGCTGTTCAAGCTGCTCGACCCCGAGGCCGACTACCACAAGGCCGGCAAGAGCGGTGTGTTCCTCACCGAGCACTACGCGATGTTCCCGGCGGCGGCAGTCAGCGGCTGGTACTTCGCTCACCCCGAAGCGCAGTACTTCGCCGTGGGCAAGGTCGACAAGGATCAGATAGAGCGCTACACCGAGCGCAAAGCGCAGGACATCGCCGTCAGCGAACGCTGGCTGGCCCCCAACCTGGGATATGACGAATGAGTGAGCAACCCTATCTGCTCGATGCGCTGGAAACCAGCGACATGCTGGTCATCGATGGCCTGCACGCCTTCGATTTCCAGCTCGACGACGAACTCCTCGACCAGGCAGACGCTGCCGCTGAGGCGGGTGAGCCGTTCGCCAGCGAAGCGCTGGTGCTGTCCATCGAGGTGCAGGACGGCCGCGAACGCAAACGCTGGCAGTTCAGTTACAACGCGGTGATGGAGGCCGAGTACCTGGCTGCAGAAGACAGCTGGCGTATTGGCGAACACCACCTCACCTGTCTCGCTGCGGTGAGCAGCGACGCAGAGGACTGAGGGCAGGCGCGAGTGATCACCTTGCAACGCATCCCCCTACCCGAATGGGCGCCGGACTACGCCCGGCACCGCATCCTGCTCGACGGGCCTGGAGCCGAGGAAGCAAGAGAGGCGTTTGCACCGTTACTGGGCTCGCTGTACCAAGCCTTGCAGCGCCGTCTCGACGCCTATGTCAACGACCCTGAACAGTGCTTTCTCGGAGCCGATGACTTTCCCTGCCGCGAGCGCCTTGCCGGTACCTACTACATCGAGTCGGAAACCTATCAGGCCTGCGACGAGGGGTATCGGCTGTGGATTCAGTTGCGCTGCCAGGAGAAGCCGTGGCATCCCGATCAGCAGGAACACGGCTATGACTACCTGGGCCTGGAGGCCATTTGCAGCCTGGCGCCGGGCGCCAGTGAAGCGTTTATCGACGAAGGCTTCAACAGCAGCAGTATCTGAGTCGCTTCAGGACAAATCCGACGACGAACGACGCACCAGCTTGATCGAATGCTTGAGCGTTGGCTTGCGCGTCACGCTGATCGCCTTGCGCGTCACGGTATCGATGGTGATGTTCCAGAAACCGCTGCTGGGCACGGTGATCTTGGCCGGAAACTTGTCGAACGCACCGCCGTGATAGGTGTGGCGGCCGCCATTCTTGAAGCTGCGAAAGTTCGCATCGTTCATCAGTCGGATATTGCAGGGTTGCGAGCATTCGATGATGACCAGATCGTCTTCGTTGAGGTGCTCGCGCTGGTGGATGTACTTCATCAAGCGCTCCTCAGGGGTTTCAGGGCGCTAGCATGACTCACCAGCCGTCCGACAGCAAAGCCCGCGACCGATCAAGCCCCAGATAGCTGGCGAGAATGCGCTGCCAGCTGCCATCGCGGTGCATGTCGGCGAAGGCGGCGGTCATTTGTTTGGATAATGTGTTAGCGCCTTCCAGCTTGAGGCTTGCGGCGATATGGCTGCGGGTATTGCTCAACGGCTTGCCCAAGCGCAGCGGAGCCTGGGCGTTCATCTCATGCCACAGATACAAGGCCCGCAGGTCGATTTCATACCAGGCCACCACCCGACCACTGCGCAACAGCTCGGCAGCCTGTTGCGGGTCGGTGACCTCCACCACCCGCTGATCACCACTACGAATTCGCTTGAGTTCATCGGCACGTACGGTGCCGGCCATTACCGCCACCGGGCCGGCCTGCAGAGCATCGCCCAGGGTATCGAACGTACGATCGAGGCTGACCAGTACATAGGGCGTGGGCAGCACGTCGAGCAGCCAGACAAAACCGGCTTCCCGCTCGGGGGTACGGCCCAGATTGAGCACGATGCCATGGGGGTCGCTCTCGGCTTCACTCAGTACCCGACGCCAGGGCAAGCTGCGAAACACGCATTGCTGTGCAGTGCGCGTGCACAGCTCATGCATCAGCTCGCCGAACAGCCCGGCACGCTTGGCCACGCCATCGGCAAATGGCATCTGGCCCTGGCCGACATAGACGTTCAGCGGCTCGCCCTGCACCCCGGCAGCGCCACCCAGCGTGGTCGCCAGCACCAGCATGCAGGCGGCGCGACGACCACGGGCCATGACCTCATTTATGCACACGCGCCAATTCCATCCGATCACAGAAGTCAAGACTGGGCGCAGTGTGCATCAGCGCCTGGCAAATGCCTATCAGCCCAATGCCGTATCTAAGAACATCATCACAGCAAATCCTCCCATCAGCCCCAGGGTCGCCGCCGTCTGGTGGCCGTTGCGGTGCGTCTCGGGAATGATCTCGTGGGAAACCACGAACAGCATGGCGCCCGCCGCCAGACCGAGGCCGACGGGATAAGCCAGTGCGTAGCTGCTGGACATGCCGACACCCACCAGCGCTCCCAGCGGTTCCATCAAGCCGCTGGCCGCAGCGATCAATGCCGCGCGCAACGCCGATATACCGATGGTGCGCAGGGCCAGGGCGACCGCCAGGCCTTCGGGAATGTCCTGAATCGCAATAGCGGACGCCAGGGGAATGCCGACCTGCATGTCATCGGCTGCGAAGCCCACGCCGATGGCCATGCCCTCGGGCAGGTTATGCAGGGTGATGGCGAACACGAACAGCCACACGCGGCTCAGTCGGCTGCTGTGCGGCCCTTGAGCGCCTGCACTTTCATGCTCGTGGGGCGTGAAGTGGTCGAGCCCCAACATCAGCAACACGCCAAGGGCAAGCCCGAGCACCACCGTCGCCGCCCCCCGCATACCGCTGCCGGTCAGGCTCTCGGCCGCCTCCAGGCCCGGCAGAATCAACGAAAAGGAGCTTGCCGCGAGCATCATGCCCGCTGCAAATCCCAGCATGCTGTCCTGGGTCTTGACGCTGATACTCCCCAACGCCAGGGCCGCGAGCGCGCCCAGGGTGGTGGCCGCGAAACCGGCCCCACCGCCATACAGGGCATGGCGAATGCGTTCCGGATGCCCGCCATCGAATATGTTGAACAGACTGCTCACCAGCAGCCATAGCACGACCAGCAAGGCGACGCCCAGGCCAGCCGCGACCCAGGGCGACTCACGCACCTGGGACGTCCACGCCTGCAGGAAGCCATTGCGCTCGGAAAGCGTTTGCATAAAACCTCTGTGATCAACCCCGAAAATAGGCGGCGGTAACGGGCTGCCTGTTTAGTGCGACAAGTGGATTATCGTCCGCGTTTCACCTCTATGCTGCGCGGTCTTCACGCCCCATAAAGAATCGCCAAAGAGCGGACGATTCTCATTCAACAAATCTCTGAGACCCAGCCGTGGCGGCCGCTGGCAGCGATCCGACGGCACAGTTATGCATGTTTTCTTGCTTAGCTCCAAAAGTTCTTTTCTTATACTTAAACATCACTTTTGCGCATAAACCTGAACTGGTATGGTGCTCCGGCTCCGAACCAGGAGTGCGCGGCCGTGCGCGCAGATTTGCTGTAACAGGTCATCGAAGCATTGTAAGTGACGGCTTGCCAGAGCCACTCAGTCAACGAACGGCAATCCGTTCGCGGCTGATCCAAGCCGCACTGTCGCGCCGCAATCGCCTTTCATCGATCTGGCAAGCAGCCTGATAACAGGATTCCCATGTACGTATACGATCAGTACGACCAGAAAATCGTCGAGGACCGCGTCAAGCAGTTCCGCGATCAAACCCGCCGTTTCCTCAGTGGCGAACTGAGCGGCGAAGAATTCCGTCCGCTGCGGCTGCAGAACGGTCTGTACATCCAGCGTTTCGCGCCCATGCTGCGCATCGCCGTGCCTTACGGCCTGCTCTCCTCCACTCAGGTGCGCATGCTGGCGAAGATCGCCCGCGACTACGACAAGGGCTACGCGCACATCAGCACCCGTCAGAACGTACAGTTCAACTGGCCTGAGCTCGAAGACGTGCCGGAGATTCTCGCCGAGCTGGCTACCGTGCAGATGCACGCCATACAGACCAGTGGCAACTGCATCCGCAACACCACCACCGACCAGTTCGCCGGCGTTGCCAAGGACGAAATCGTCGACCCGCGCCCCTGGTGCGAGATCATCCGTCAGTGGTCGACTTTCCATCCCGAGTTCAGCCACCTGCCGCGCAAGTTCAAGATTGCCGTCAACGGTGCCGCCAGCGACCGCGCGGCCATCGAGGTGCACGACATCGGCCTGGAAGCGGTGAAGAACGATGCCGGTGAGCTGGGCTTCCGGGTCGCCGTGGGTGGCGGCCTGGGCCGTACGCCGATCGTCGGCAGTTTCATCAACGAGTTCCTGCCCTGGCAGCACCTGATTTCCTACCTTGACGCCATTCTGCGTGTTTACAACCGCTATGGCCGTCGCGACAACAAGTACAAGGCGCGCATCAAGATTCTGGTCAAGGCGCTGACCCCTGAAGTGTTCGCCGAGCGGGTGAACGCCGAGTGGGAACATCTGAAGGACGGCCCGACCACCCTGACCGAAGCGGAAGTCGCGCGGGTTGCCGCTCACTTCGTCGACCCGGCGTACAAGGCGCTGCAGGATCAGGATGCGCTGCTTGCCAACCTCGATAACGAGCACCCAGGCTTTGCCCGCTGGCGCCAGCGCAACACCTTCGCCCACAAGAAGCCGGGCTACGTCGCCGTTACCCTGTCGCTCAAACCGACTGGCGTGGCCCCAGGTGACGTGACCGACAAGCAGCTCGACGCCATCGCCGAGCTGGCCGACCGTTACAGCTTCGGCGAAGTGCGCAACAGCCACAACCAGAACATCATCCTCGCCGACGTCGAGCAGGAGCAGCTGTTCACCCTGTGGGGCGAGCTGCGCGAGCAGGGTTTCGCCACGCCGAACGTGGGCCTGCTGACCGACATCATCTGCTGCCCGGGCGGCGATTTCTGCTCCCTGGCCAATGCCAAGTCGATACCGGTAGCGGAAGCCATCCAGCGCCGCTTCGACAGCCTCGACTACCTGTTCGACATCGGTGATATCGACCTGAACATCTCCGGCTGCATGAACGCCTGTGGGCACCACCACGTGGGGCACATCGGCATTCTCGGCGTCGACAAGAAAGGCCAGGAGTTCTATCAGGTGTCCCTTGGCGGCAGCGCTGGCCGTGATGCCAGCCTGGCGCAGATCCTCGGTCCCTCCTTCGCCCAGGACGACATGCCGGACGTGATCGACAAGATCGTCAACGTCTACGTCGAGCAACGCACCGAAGAAGAGAGCTTCATCGACACCTTCCGCCGTATCGGTGTTGCCCCGTTCAAGGAGCGCGTATATGCAGCGAATCATTAAGAACGGCCAGATCGTCGACGAAAGCTGGCACCTGCTGCCCAAGGAAACCGCCTTCGAAGAACTGTCCAACTGCGACGACCTGATCGTGCCGCTGAACCTTTGGCTCGAACATGGCCATGCCTTGAAAGCCCGCGATGGCGGCTTGGGCGTGTGGCTGGACGCCGAGGAAGAGATCGAATCGATCGTCGATTCGCTCGACGCCTTTCAGGTCATCGCCCTGAACTTCCCGGCCTTTACCGACGGTCGTCACTCGTCATCCGCCTACCTGCTGCGCACCCGCTACGGTTTCAAGGGCGAGCTGCGCGCCATCGGCGACGTGCTGCGTGACCAGCTGTGGGCACTCAAGCGTTGCGGCTTCGATGCCTTCGCCCTGCGCGAAGACAAGGACGCCGAGGACGCGCTGAAAGCCTTCGAGGAGTTCTCCGAGGTCTACCAGGCCTCTGCGGACCAACCTCAACCGCTGTTCAGGCGCCGCGCCTGAGAATGAAAAAACCCGCCGACTGGCGGGTTTTTTTTGGCGTGGAAATTCAGCCCCACCTCGGTCATCAGCTGCGTAGGGCGGACTCAGGAGCCTAAGCGAACAGTCCGCCGCCCGGAGAAAGCATGCAGCCAGCCTGTAACGGCGTACTGCCTTCGGCGAGTACGCCCTACATATAATGACAAAGCCGTCCGGGCGCTTGTCGAGCCTCAGTCGAGCCCGACCAGCACCCGCCCGACCTGCTCACCGTGCAGGATCCGTTCGATGGCGGCCGGCAGTTCGTTGAGTCCCACCTCGGTCACCAGCGCGTCCAGATTCGGCAGTTTCCACTGCAGCGACAGCTTGTCCCACATCGATGCCTTGACCACCAGCGGCAGCTCTACCGAGTCGACGCCCAGCAGGTTGACCCCGCGCAGGATGAACGGCAGCACGCTGGCCTGGAAGTCGACCCCCGCGGTCAGCCCGCAGCAGGCCACGCTGCCACCGTAGCGGGTGGCCTTGAGCACGTTGAACAGAATGTCGCCGCCAACGGTGTCGACCGCCCCGCTCCACTGCTCGCGCAGCAGTGGTCGATCGGTTCCGCTCTGCAACTCCAGCCGCGGCACCACCTGGGTTGCGCCCAGGCGCGTCAGCATATCGGTCTGCTGGGCTTTGCCCGTAGCGGCACTGACCTGATAGCCCAGGGTACTGAGCAATAACACGGCAATGCTGCCAACGCCGCCGGTGGCGCCGGTGACCAGTACCGGCCCGCTGTCGGGCTCTACGCCAGCCTGCTCGAGCTTGTCGACGCACAGCGCAGCGGTCAGGCCGGCGGTGCCGAGAATCATCGCCTCGCGCAGCGACAAGCCTTGCGGGCGCTTGATCGCCCAGCTTGCCGGAATACGGATGTACTGACCGAAACCGCCGGCCGTGTTCATGCCCAGGTCGTAGCCGGTAACGATGACTTCATCACCCTCGGCGAATTCCGCGGCGCTGGAATGCTCGACCACGCCAGCGGCATCGATCCCCGGCGTATGCGGGTAATGCTTGCTGACGCCGCGCTGCCCGCTGGCGGACAGTGCATCCTTGAAGTTCAGGGAGGAATAGCGAACGCGGATCAACAGCTCGCCAGCCGGCAAGTCGGCCACGTCACGCTCGACCACTTGCAACGAAAAATGGCCATCGGTATCGGGTGCTGCCTGCAGCGCAGTGAAATGGGTCATCCAAACCTCCTTGGTCCGCCGCGGCGGAGGGTGCGGGTTACCAGAAGCGTTGCTGGCTCAGTCGGCCCAGCCAGGTCAGGGCAAAACGATCCAGCGCTACGCTGGCAGCCAGGCCGACACGCTCCTGCAGGGATTTCTTCTGTACATAGTGCAGCTGATAAAGATCGGCTTCGCGAGCGCGCTCGGCCAGGTATTCGTCGCTGGTCTTCAATTCGTCGACCAGCTGCTTCTCCAGCGCCGCCATGCCCAGCCACACCTCACCGGTGGCGATCTCGTCGATCTCCAGCTGCGGGCGGTAGCGGGCCACGAAGTTCTTGAACAGCTCGTGGGTGGTTTCCAGGTCTTCCTGGAACTTCTCCCGGCCCTTTTCGGTGTTCTCGCCGAACACCGTCAGGGTGCGCTTGTATTCACCGGCGGTCAGCACCTCGAAGTCGATGTCGTGCTTTTTCAGCAGGCGGTTGACGTTGGGCAGCTGCGCGACCACACCGATGGAGCCGAGGATGGCAAAGGGTGCGGAAATGATCTTCTCGCCGATGCAGGCCATCATGTAGCCGCCGCTGGCCGCCACCTTGTCGATGCACACCGTCAGCGGCACGCCGGCCTGGCGAATGCGCGCCAGTTGCGACGAAGCCAGGCCGTAGCTGTGGACCATGCCGCCGCCGCTTTCCAGGCGCAGCACCACTTCATCCTGTGGGGTGGCCAGGCTCAGCAGCGCGGTGATCTCGTGGCGCAGGCCATCGGTGGCCGAAGCCTTGATGTCGCCATCGAAGTCGAGCACGTAGACCCGCGACTTCTGCGCCGCTTGCTTCTTCGCAGCCTTGGCGGCCTTGGCTTCTTCCTTGCTCAGCGCCTTCAACTGATCCTTGTCGAGGATCGACTGTTCGAGGCGCTGGCGCAGCGCCTTGTAGAAATCATTGAGTTTGGTGACCTGCAACTGGCCACCGCTGCGGCGCCCGCGGCTACGCAGCACGGCAACCGCCACCAGCACGACCAGAATGGCGATGACCAAGGTCACCGTCTTGGCCAGAAAACCGGCGTAATCAGCAAGAAACTCCACACACTTCCCCTTTATTCAATCGACGGCCTCGCGCGGAGGCCCGCAACGCTCAGCATACCGACGGCGCCAGGCAGCGACCAGCGGCAGCAGCGGCTTTGCGGCGCCGGCCAGGCAATTCAAACAAACGTATGATTTTTCGTTGACAGCTTCCGCCCATCCCTCCTACCCTCGCCTCACATTCAAGGTTTCCGGGTTGCAGCGCACGTGGGCAGCATCTACCTGATTCGACATGGCCAGGCCTCATTCGGTGCAGAGGATTATGATGTCCTCTCGTCGCTGGGCGAACGTCAGTCGATCCTGCTCGGCAGCCATCTCGCCCAGACCGGCCTGCGCCTGGATCGCGCGCTCAGCGGCAGCCTGATCCGGCAAGCCCATACCGCTCGCCTGGTCCTTGAGCAGCTAGACGAGGCGCCTGAACTGCACACCGATGCCGCCTTCAACGAATTCGACGCCGAGGGCGTGATCCGCGCCCTGCTCCCCGCGCTGCTGCCCTATGAGCCCCAGGCCCTGGACGTGATGCGCAATGCCGCGCACAACCGCGCCGAGTTTCAGCGTTTGTTCGTGCACTTGCTGGACACCTGGATAGGCGGCGACTACGACGCCCCGGCCCTGCAAAGCTGGCAAGCCTTCCTCGATCAGGTTAACGGCGGTCTGCAGCGCCTGCTCGAGCAAGCTCAAGGCCGCGAGCGCATTGCCGTGTTCACGTCCGGCGGCACCATCACCGCCCTGATCCATCTGCTGACCGGCATGCCGGTCGCCAGCGCGTTCGCCATGAACTGGCAAATCGTCAACACCTCGCTAAGCTGCCTGAAATTCCAGGGCGAGCGGGTGACTTTAGCGTCCTTCAACAGCCACGCCCATCTGCAACTGTTGAACACCCCTTCGCTCATTACCTATCGCTGAGCGACGGTCAACGCACCCGCGAGGGTGCAGAACAATCGGAAAACACAAGGAAACCACCATGAGCGTCGCAGACATCGTCCAAACCATGAAAGCCAAGTTCAACCCCAGCGCCGCCGAAGGCCTGGACCTGGTTTTCCAATTCAACATCGAAGATGCCGACAATCACTACCTGATCGTCAAGGACGGCACCTGCGACGTGAAGCAGGGCGACAGCCCGGACGCCAACGTCACCCTGATCATGGACAAGGAAACCTTCAAGGGCATCACCACCGGTGAAACCGACGGCATGCAGGCCTTTATGGCCGGCAAGCTGCGCGCCGAAGGCGACATGATGCTGGCACTGAAGCTGAGCGAGCTGTTCCCGGTCTGAGGATCAGGCCAGCGGCTGAATACAGAAACCGGAATCCGTCGATTCCGGTTTTTTTTGGCCCGCGGTGCACTGGCGGCCTCGCCCGGGCGGGCGCACGCGACGGTAGAAGTTTCGTGCGGAGGTTTTCCTGCCGCCCGACGCATCAGTGGCCTTGATTCGTCATCAACAGCAATATCGATAGACGCGCAACACGCTTGCCGCCACACACCGGGCTGATAAATTGGCTCAATCATCACCGCCGACCACAATTAGAAGGGAAAGGGATGACACTCACCGACCGGCCCGGCGCCATCCGCCAGGGCGAAGAACTCGATGCTCGCGCCATCGACACCTACCTCAAGGCCCATATCAGCGACCTGCGCGGTGAACCGCAGATCAGCCAGTTCCCCGGCGGCGCGTCCAACCTGACCTACCTGCTGCGCTATGCCGACCGCGAACTGGTGCTGCGCCGCCCGCCCTTTGGCAGCAAGGCCAAATCGGCCCACGACATGGGCCGCGAGTTTCGTATCCTCAACCAGCTCAGAAACGCCTTCCCCTATTGCCCCCAGGCCTTCGTGCACTGCACCGACGAGTCAGTGATCGGCGCCGAGTTCTACGTCATGCAGCGCCTGGATGGCATCATCCTGCGCGCTGATCTGCCGACGGAACTGCAGCTCACGCCCGCCCAGACCACGACGCTGTGCAAGAGCTTTATCGACCGCCTGGTCGAGCTGCACCAGGTGGATTACCAGGCGTGCGGCCTGGCCGACCTGGGCAAGCCGGATGGCTATGTGGCGCGGCAGATCAAGGGCTGGAGCGAGCGCTACGACAACGCGCGCACTCCCGACGCGCCCGGCTGGCAGGAGGTACGCACCTGGCTGGAGGAGAATATGCCGGCGGATCACCCACGCCCGGCCATCGTCCACAACGACTACCGCTTCGACAACGTGATCCTCGATGCCAACGACCCGCTGCGCATCATCGGTGTGCTCGACTGGGAGCTGACCACCCTGGGCGACCCGCTGATGGACCTGGGCAATACCCTGGCCTACTGGATAGAAGCGGACGATCCGGCGCCCGTGCAGTTGATGCGTCGCCAGCCGAGCAATGCGCCTGGAATGCTGACCCGCCAGGCATTCGTCGATTACTACGCCGAGCGCGCGGGCATCGAGATCAAGTGCTTCGATTTCTACTACATCTACGGGCTGTTCCGCCTGGCCGGCATCGTCCAGCAGATCTACTACCGCTACTACCACGGGCAAACCGCCGACAAGCGCTTCGCCTCTTTCGTGCAAATGAACGCGCTGCTGGAAAAGATGGCCCTCGGGGTCGTCGCGCGCTCATCGCTCTGAAACCACCCCTGTGCAGAGACTCACGCCATGTCCAAGACCCAATTGTTTGACCTCGACGGCAAGATCGCCTTCGTTTCCGGGGCCAGCCGCGGTATCGGTGAAGCCATCGCCCACGTGCTCGCCCAGCAAGGCGCCGAGGTCATCGTCGCCAGCCGCAAGCTGGATGATTGCCAGAGCGTGGCCGACGCCATTATCGCCAAGGGCGGCAAGGCCGTGGCGATGGCCTGCCATATTGGCGAGATGGAACAGATTCAGGGGGTATTCGCCGAGATTCGCCAGCGCTTCGGCCGGCTCGATATCCTGGTCAACAACGCGGCGACCAATCCGCAGTTCTGCAACGTGCTGGATACCGACCTGGGCGCCTTCCAGAAGACCGTCGACGTGAACATTCGCGGCTACTACTTCATGTCCATCGAAGGCGGCAAGCTGATGAAGGAGAACGGCGGCGGCAGCATCATCAACGTGGCGTCGATCAACGGCGTATCACCGGGCGAATTCCAGGGCATCTACTCGGTGACCAAGGCCGCAGTGATCAGCATGACCAAGGTATTCGCCAAGGAATGCGCACAGTTCGGCATCCGCTGCAATGCCCTGCTGCCGGGCCTGACCGACACCCGCTTCGCCTCGGCGCTGACCAAGAACGAAGCGATCCTCAACTTCGCCCTGCAGCGCATTCCCCTCAAGCGCGTCGCCGAGCCGAGCGAAATGGCCGGCGCAGTGCTGTACCTGGCCAGCGAGGCGTCGAGCTATACCACGGGTGTGGCGCTGAACGTCGATGGCGGCTTCCTCTCCTGAGAGCCTGTTCGCAGTGATAGCCAGGGTTGGCTTTTGTGGGAGCGCGCCATGCGCGCGAAAAATCGCAGGCATGGCCCGCTCCCACAGGTACAGCCCCTACGTCCGCGTGCCCGCTTTGCGGTCATCGCCAGTGAGCCCACTTCCCGCGATCCTAAAAAGCTGAGACGCTCAAAAAAGCAGCCCAGCAACTCATTGCCAATCCTTGAGCGCCTGGTGGGCCGCCTCGTTCATCGGCTCGGCCAGCAGGCCGGTGGGCGTAAGGCTGACGTTGAACACCGCCTTGTCGGCCATCGGCAGGTAGGTCACGCGGCGTGCCTGGGCATCGAACATGAACAGGTCATGCTGGCCCAGGCGCAGCCAGCGCCACAGGTCCACGCCATACAGGCTGTGGGTCAGCTCGGCCTGGGTGTAACGCGCCTGACTCTGCTGCTCGATGGACAGAAAGCGGCTATTGAGCTTCTCCAGCCGATAGCCTGGTTCCAGGCCGATCAACGCTGCGAGCCCCTTCCACTGCAGTAAGCGCACATCCAGCTGCCACAGATCGCCTTCCAGATTGACGCTACGCTGTGCGCCGCCTTGGAGAATATCGACCTGATAGACGTTGGCCGTACGATGAAAACTCAGGGTCAGCAACGGCTTGTTGGCAGGCAAGGACTCGTAACGGCTCAGGTCATAGGCCACCAGGGCCACCAGCGTCGCCGCGGCGAGAAACACCAGGCCGCTGGTGCCGCGCAGCCAGGCGAGAAACCAGCGGCCGCCGAACAGAATGCGCAGGGCAATGAACAGCACCAGCAATGCCAGCAGAGCCGTAGCCCAAGCGAGCGCGTTGTACTGCATCGAATCGATTCCTTGTCAGTGAAAATATCGGCATTATGCGCAGCGCATTCGCCTGCGAATAGCGCCGTTACCGCACAATCGGATACAGGTCGCCTTTTATGTCTTTGCCCTTCGAACTGGCCGTCGATCCCACGACGTTGCTGTTGCTCGCCCTGGTCGCCTTTATCGCCGGGTTCATCGACGCCATCGCCGGCGGCGGTGGCCTGCTGACCATCCCCGCCCTGCTCACCACCGGCATGCCGCCGCACCTGGTACTGGGCACCAGCAAGCTGTGCGCGACCTTCGGCTCGGCGACCGCCGGCTACACCTTCTACCGGCGCAAGCTGTTCAGCCCCGGCAAATGGAAGAACGCGATGGTCGGCACCGCCATTGGCGCCATTGGTGGTGCGGTGCTGGTGCACTGGATGCCGGCCGAATGGATCAACAAGATGCTGCCGGTGGTGGTGTTCGCCTGCGGCATCTACCTGCTGTTCGGCAAGACGCCGGACGCGCCGCTGGATGCCGACCTGCCCATCGCCAGCCGCCGGCAATGGCCACAAGGCATCAGCCTGGGTTTCTACGACGGCGTGGCAGGCCCGGGAACCGGCGCGTTCTGGACGGTCAGCACCTTGCTCATGTACCCCCTGGACCTGGTGCGAGCCAGCGGCGTGGCGCGCTCGATGAACTTCATCAGCAATGCCTGCGCCCTGGCGGTGTTCATCGTCGCCGGTCAGGTGGCCTGGGTGGTGGGCCTGTGCATGGGGTTCTCGCTGATGGCGGGTGCCTTTCTCGGTGCGCGCACGGCGATTGGCGGCGGTTCGAAGTTCATCCGCCCGGTGTTCATTCTGGTCGTGCTGGGGCTGACGACGCGGTTAGTCTGGCAGCACTGGTTCGGTGCCGCCTAGGCGGCGCGCCAGGTAGGCATCGATCAGATAGCGGGCGATCGAACGCGAAGCCGGCAGTGGCGGCAATGCATGGATCGAGAACCAGCGGGCATCCTCGATCTCCTCTTCCTGCATGACGATCTCCCCGCCCGCATAGTCGGCATGAAAGCCGAGCATCAGCGAGTGCGGGAACGGCCAGTTCTGGCTGCCCTGGTAGCGGATATTGCAGACCTCGACGCCGACCTCTTCGCGTACCTCCCGGGCCACGCACTGCTCCACCGACTCGCCCGCTTCGACGAAACCGGCCAGGGTGCTGTACACACCGGTCACGAAACGCGGCGAACGGGCCAGCAGCACCTCGTCTCCACGGGTAACCAGTACGATCATGCTTGGCGACAGGCGCGGATAGTGGCGCAGGTTGCACGCCGGGCACTGCATCGCACGCTCGCCAGGCACCTGCAGCATGGCCGTGGCGCAGCTGCCACAGAAGCGATTGTCGCTGGCCCAGGTGCCGATCTGCGCTGCAAAACCGAGCATCTGGAACAGCTCGGCATCGCCTTCGAGCATCACCTGGCGCAACCCTTGCCAATGACAGCCCGGCAGCTCGGCCTTGCCCTGCAGCTCGAGCAGGTAAAGCGGTTCGCCACCAAAATGGCCCAGGCCATGCTCGGCAATTACCGGCAAGTCCTGCTGCTTCAACCATTCACGGGGAAACAGCAGGCCATTGGCGTCGCTCAGAAAATGCTGGCGATGGTGGGCCAGCACCAGCCCGCCTGGCCGCTCACCATCGAGCAAGCCCGGTTGCCAGCACCCGGCCATCAGGCGGCCACCTCTTGGCCCAGGGCGCGCACGCTCTCGGCGGCCAGATCCAGCACGCTCGGCTGCGCCAGGCCGTTATCGGCCTCCAGGTAATACTCCAGGCTGCTCAGGGCGTCGGCCAGCACTTCCAGGCGTGCTTCGGCGGGCATCTGTTCGCTGTCGAGCATCTGCGCCTGGATGTAATCGGCGCAGGCGGCCACCAGCAGCGCCGCACGCTCCTGGCCGAGGAACCACAGGCCGCCGCGCACGGCTTGCAGGCTGAACGGTACATTGGACAGGTGCATGCGATCGCCGGACGATTCCAGGTAGGCGGTAATCGCGCGCTTGGCCAGTGCCAGGCCGGCGCGGGCTTCATCGAGCACCACCACGCGCGCCTCGAACAGCTGATGCTGGGCGAAGGTACACACCTCGGGGTCGACCCGCGGCGCAGAGACGCGCTCACCACGCTCGAGCGTGGCCACCATGCCTTCGACGTAGAGCACGGAGTCGGCCAGGGCGATCAACTGCTCCGACTCGACCGGGGCGCCCTCACACCAGGCACTGACCGTCGGTAACTGATTGGCCAGTGAATTGCCTGCCGAGCTCAGACCGACCATTGCCAGCGTCTTGCTAAGCTTGCCGAGCAGCGCATGCAGGCTGCTCAGGCCGTCTTCCTGCAGGGTACCGCGCTCGCTGAGGTCGAGCAGATCCTTGACGCTGGCCAATTCCTCGCGAATCGCCGAGCTCAGCGAGCGCATCACCGCCTTGCCAGGGCCGGAAAGACGCTGGTATTCCTCTTCAAGCAAGTGATCGGTAAACGGCAGCGCGGTAATGCCGAACAGTTCACGCACCTCGCTCGCCAGCGGGCCGCGGCCGGCGGACAGCGCGACAAGGTACAGCAGCTCCTTGAGGAGGCTGCGTGGCGGCTCGTAGGAACCGTTGACCAGCATCTGCCGCAGCTCGCGGTCGATACGCGAGAACAACTGCTTACGCGACTTGCGCGGCAGCAGTTGACCATCGCTGAGCGCCTCGAGGGCCGCCGCGCCTAGCCAGCACAGGCGCCCGCGCGGCTCGTTGGCGAACAGGCCATCGAGACGACTCATGGCCCGGCCCATCAGCTTCATGCTGGCGGCCGGGGTCTGCTCGCGCAGATAGCCCAGCAGGCCGACCTGGTACATCTGCCGCAAACGGCGTCCTTCGCTCTCCTTGGCAGCGGCGTCCAGCGCCGGTGGCACCATACGCGGCCGGGCCTGGTCGAGGCGCACGCTGAAGAAGAAACTCTCGGGCAACGGTGGCTGCTTGCACGCCTGACGCAGATCGTTGATCGCCGGCAGCAGCAGTTCGGGCATTTCCTGGCGATGGGCATCCAGCCCTTCGAGATAACGGCGCAGCACGTGCAGCGCATTGCTCAGCGCCGCCAGCTGCGCATCGCGCTCGTTGCCGACGCCAGCTGGAATATCGGTGGCCTGGTCGAGGACTTCCTGGGCGAGCAATTCAGCCCCGGTCAGCTCGATCAGGTTGAGCGTGCCGCGCACCTGCTGCAGGTTATCGACCGCCTGCTGCAACAGGGCGCCGTTATTGCGCTCGACGATGAACTGTTCGAGGCTCGCTTCGGCCTCTTCGATCGTGGCGAACAGTTCGTCGCGAACCAGCCCCAGTGACGATGCTCCAGAAACCATTCGCTAGTGTGCCTCCCGCACAGGTGATGAAACCGCGCTCAATCAGCGAACTCGGGATTCTGCTTGTTCATGTGGGCCATCATCGCCACACGCAGGTCGGCCGACTGCAGCATGGCGGCGTTCCAGGTGGCGACGTATTCGAGGCCGTCGTCGACCCGGTGATCACGCATGTAGCGAATCATCTCCTTGGTCCCACGCACGGCAACCGGCGATTTTGCGGCGATCGCCCGGGCAATGTCCATCACGCCGGCCAGCAATGTGTCGTGGGTCTCGAATACGCGGTTCACCAGGCCGATTTCCCGCGCTTCGGCGGCTTCGACGGTGCGCCCGGTGTAGGCCAGTTCACGCAGCATGCCGTCGCCGATCAGGCGCGGCAGCCGCTGCAGCGTGCCGACGTCAGCGGCCATGCCGATGTCGATTTCCTTGATGGCGAACTGCACATCCGCGCTGCAGTAGCGCATGTCGCAAGCGCTGATCAGGTCGATGGCGCCGCCCAGGCAGTAGCCCTGGATGGCGGCCAGCACCGGTTTGCTGCAGTGATCGACGGCGTTGAACGAGGCCTGCAGTTCGACAATCTTGCGGCGCAGGGTTTGCGCATTGCGGCCGACATCCTTGCCCAGCTGGCTGCTGACCTGGGCCAGCAGGTTGAGGTCGATACCGGATGAAAAGTGCTTGCCGGCCCCCGAGAGCACCACCACGCGAACTTCGTCGGTTTCGTCGGCCCAGCGAAAGATATCAATGATCTCCGTCCAGAACGCGGCGTTCATGGCATTGATCTTGTCCGCTCGGTCAATCACCACGTGGGCGATCTTGTCCTGCAATTCGACGCGAAAAGCCTGGTACTGCGACATGCAAGTCATCCTTCTGGTGGCGGCTCGAGCGCCCCCGCCACGACAGCAGGGGAACGACCGCGCAACTATAGCAAGCGGCGCCTGAAAGTCGATCACACCGCAGCACGTCTAGGTTATCGGCAGTGCCTTGCGCGACTCACTGCTCGATGATGCAGTCCACCGTGTAGTAACTGCCCTGCTCGCCTTCATGGCGCTGCAGGCCATGGACATCGGCGTCGAAGCCGGGGAAACGCTGCTCGAAGGCCTGGGCGAAGCGCAGGTAGTCGATGATCGAGCGGGTTTGCGCCGTGAAACGCTCGCCCGGCATGATCAACGGGATACCTGGCGGATAAGGCACCAGCATCACCGCGGCGATACGCCCCTCGACGTCGTCGACCAGCACCTCTTCAACCTCGCCGCGTACCAGCTGGTTATAGGCATCGGCTGGTTTCAGGGCGATTTCGGGCAGTACGGTGTACATGCGCTTGAGGGATTTGGCGGTGGCGTTTTCGCGGTAGCAGTCATGCAACGCATCGCACAGATCGCGCAGGCCCATGCCCTGGTATCGAAGTGCACCTTCGCGGGCCACCGAAGGCAGCACCGAGCTCAGCGGCAGGTTGGCGTCGTAGCTGCGCTTGAACTCCAGAAGTTCGGTCAACAGGGTGCTCCACTTGCCCTTGGTGATGCCCATGGAGAACAGCACCAGGAACGAGTACAGGCCGGTCTTCTCGACCACCAGGCCGCGCTCCCAGAGAAACTTGCTGACCACCGCGGCGGGAATGCCGCGCTCGTCGAGACGACCACCGGCAGTCAGGCCGGGCATCACCAGGGTCACCTTGATCGGGTCGAGCAGCACGTAGTCTTCGGCCACGTCCCCGAAACCATGCCAGTCGGCTTCGGGCTGCAGCAGCCAGTCCGGCGTCGACACGTCGTCGGTGCCCTCGGTCTGCGGCGGCTGCCAGATGCTGAACCACCAATCCTCGCTGCTCAGGCTCTGCCCCAGGTTGGCCAGGGCACGGCGGAAGCTCAGTGCCTCGTCGAAGGTTTCCTGGATCAGCGAACGCCCGGCCGGCCCCTCCATCATCGCCGAGGCCACATCCAGCGAGGCGATGATGCCGTACTGCGGCGAGGTGGAGATGTGCATCATGAAGGCTTCGTTGAAGCGGTCGCGGTCGAGCTTGCGCCCGCCGGTGCCCGCGCCACCGTCCTGCACGTGGATCATCGACGCCTGGCTGAAGGCGGCGAGCAGCTTGTGGGTCGAGTGGGTGGTGAACACCATCGGGCCGGCGGCCTCGCGGGTGGTGCCCATGCCATAGCGCCCGGCATAGAACTCGTGGAACGCCGCGTAGGCGTACCAGGCCTCGTCGAAGTGCAGCACCTCGACCGAATCGCCGAGAGTGCGCTTGATCAGCTCGGCGTTGTAGCACAGCCCGTCGTAGGTCGAGTTGGTCACCACCGCCAGCTTGACCTTGGGTTCACGGCCACGTGCCAGCGGGCTGGCATCGATCTTGGCCTGGATCGACTCGCGGGTGAATTCACTCAGCGGGATTGGCCCGATGATGCCCAGCTCGTTACGTTCCGGCGACAGGTACAGGGGGATCGCGCCGGTCATGATGATCGCGTGCAGGATCGACTTGTGGCAGTTGCGGTCGACCAGCACCAGGTCGTCGCGGCCGACCATCGAGTGCCAGACGATCTTGTTGGCGGTCGAGGTGCCGTTGATCACGAAGTAGGTATGGTCGGCACCGAAGTTGCGCGCCGCGCGTTCCTCGGCAGCCGCCAGCGGGCCGGTATGGTCGAGCAGCGAGCCGAGCTCGGGCACCGAGACCGACAGGTCGGAGCGCAGCGTATTCTCGCCGAAGAACTGGTGAAATGCCTGCCCCACCGGGCTCTTGCGGTAGGCCACGCCACCGCCGTGCCCTGGCGTGTGCCAGGAATAGTTGGACTGCGAGGTGTGCTGCACCAGCGCCTTGAAAAATGGCGGCAGCAGGCCGTCGAGGTAATTGCGCGCGGCGCGCGCCACCTGGCGAGCCAGAAACGGCACGGTGTCCTCGAACAGGTAGAGAATGCCACGCAGCTGGTTGAGATCGGCCATGGCTTCGGCCGGCGCATTCTCGATGGTGACCTGCTCGCCCAGGGCGAAGATCGGCAATTGCGGGGCGCGGCGCCGGGCGATGCGGATCAGCTCGACCATGTCCTGCAGCAGGTGGCGATTTTCCCCGGCGCCTTCGGCGGCCACCAGGATGCAGGCCAGGCCGTGGTGGGTCGAGGCGACGATGTGGCCTTCCGCCGAACTGGCGGTGGAGAGAATGGTAAAACCGTCCTGCTCCAGCTCGGCGGCGATGGCCCGCACCCGTTCGCCGGCCACGGTATCGGCCTTGATGTCACGATGAACGATGAGTACCGGGAACTTGAGGTCTTTGTACATCAGCTACACCTGAGGTCATGCGGGATCGGCCCGCTATGCCCTCAGGGTAGAGGCTCGCCACAGAGGACGGAACCCCTCGCTGACAGAGCTATACGAAAAGGTCGCAATTGACCGATCAGGAGGCGGATGTGCCCTGCTCTGCCGCTTCCATCTGCGCCCACAGGGCCGGTGCACCGGCGGCCTTCTCGATGGCAGCCAGGCGCGCGGCATGGGCGGCCAGATCCTCGGCACTGGCAGCGAGTACCACGCCACGCGGCCGCTCAGCCGGCAGGCGACGAATCGGTGTGGCCTGCTGGCGACCACTGCCATCGCCCTCGGCACCTTCGCCGGCCAGGGACAGGTTGGTCTGCCCACCGGTCATCGCCAGGTAGACGTCGGCGAGAATCTCCGAGTCGAGCAAGGCGCCGTGCAGCTCACGACCGGAGTTGTCGACGCCGTAGCGCTTGCACAATGCGTCGAGGCTGTTGCGCTGGCCCGGGTGACGCTCGCGCGCCATCTGCAGGGTGTCCAGTACGTCGCAGTAGGCCGAGATGTCCGCACGTTCATGCTGGCCGATCAGGGCGAACTCGTTGTTCAGGAAGCCCAGGTCGAACGGCGCGTTGTGAATGATCAGTTGCGCGCCCTTGATGAATTCGTAGAACTCGTCGGCGACATCCTTGAAGCGCGGCTTGTCCTTGAGATCCTCGTTGGTGATGCCGTGCACCGCGATGGCGCCTTCATCGATCTCACGGTCAGGCTGCAGGTAGATGTGGAAATGCCGCCCGGTCAGGCGCCGCCCCTCGACCTCCACGCAACCGATCTCGATGACCCGATGGCCATCGTTTACCGGCATACCGGTGGTTTCAGTATCCAGTACGACTCTACGCACGCTTCATGCTCCTGATATCTTCGACGCCACGGTTGGCCAGTTGGTCGGCCCGTTCATTGCCGGGGTGGCCGATATGGCCGCGCACCCATTGCCAAGTCACGTTGTGGCGGTTGACCTGCTCGTCCAGCTGCTGCCACAGGTCGGCGTTCTTCACCGGTTCCTTCGCGGCGGTTTTCCAGCCGCGCTTCTTCCAGTTCGGCATCCACTCCTGAATGCCCTTCATGACGTACTGCGAGTCGGTGACCAGGCGCACGTTGCACGGGCGCTTCAGCTCGGCCAGGCCACGAATCGCACCCATCAGCTCCATGCGGTTGTTGGTGGTCACGGCCTCGCCGCCCCACAACTCCTTCTCCACACCCTGGAATACCAGCAATGCGCCCCAGCCACCGACGCCCGGATTGCCCTTGCAGGCACCGTCGGTGTAAAGCTCAACTTGATCGGACATGCAGCGCCTTTATCTATGCTCTGATTTCAATGTGCGGGACCGGGTCACGCGCCGTCACGGTCGCGACGACTGAGCTTGGCCACCGGCATGGGCATCAGCTTGCCCATCGGCTCGCGACGGGACTGGCGCAGCGGGCGCAGGCCGACCACCAGCTTGCGCGCTACCAATACGTAAAATCCGCCACCTGGCGATTGCCAGGCACCGCCCCAGCGCTCCAAAGAGGCCAGCCGAGCCTGCCAGGCCGCCGAAGCAAGCGGCGGACGATAACATCCGAAGCGGCGTTTCTCCAGCGCGAAGCCCAGCAGGTTGAGCCAATCGGCGAGCCGCCCGGGGGCGATGCAGCGGGCGTCGTGGAGCACGTCATGGGCGAACAGGTGGCGCACGCCCCAGGCGCTCATCGGATTGATACCGACGATCAGCAGGTGCCCGCCTGGTCGCACGCTGCGCGCCGCTTCCCGCAGCAAACCGTGGGGCGACTGGCTGAAATCCAGACCATGCTGCAGCACCACCACGTCGGCGGCGTGCTCGACCAGCGGCCAGGACTGCTCCTCGCAGACGATCTCCACCCCCGCGAACGGCGCACCCAGGCGCACGCTGCGCTGGATCTGCCGGGTTTCGAGGGAGGTCTCGGCACAGGGGCCGTAATGCACCAGGTAGCCGCCGAAAAACCGCGCCAGTTCTTCGTCGAGCAACCGCTGCTCCTGCTCGAGCAGCAGGCGCCCCAACGGGCTGGTGAACCATTGCCGGGCCGCGCCGATCAGCTGCAGCCAGTCGGCATCGGCCTGGGCGAAGGGGTTGTCGGTCATGGACGCGTGCTCATGGGCTGCTTGTTCATGAAAAATACCTGCATAGCCATCTCTAACAATGACACCAAGGGTCTGCTGACGTTTCACGCAGGGCAACGCGGCTCGCGTTGAAGCCTCAACAACCCCTAAGATGCACCTTTGTCCCCAGCTTGGCGACCACCTGATGATCAAGATCGAAGCCCTGAGCGCATTCTCCGACAACTACATCTGGCTGCTGCAGGATGCCCAGCACAAGCGTGTCGCGGTGGTCGACCCCGGCGACGCCGCCCCCGTGCAGGCCTGGTTGCAGCAGCACCACGACTGGACGCTGAGCGATATCCTGATTACCCATCACCACAACGATCACGTCGGTGGCGTCGAGCAGCTGCGCCGCGAAACCGGTGCACGGGTCTACGGCCCGGCCAACGAGAACATCCCGGGCCGCGACCAGGCACTGGTCGATGGCGAGCGTATCGAGGTGCTGGGCCTGACGCTCCAGGCCTTCGAAGTCCCTGGCCATACCCTGGGCCATATCGCTTTCTATCAACCCGAGCAGCACTGGCTGCTCTGTGGCGACACCCTGTTCGCCGCCGGCTGCGGTCGCCTGTTCGAAGGCACGCCGCAACAGATGCACCAATCGCTGCAGCGCCTGGCAGGGCTGCCGGACGATACGCTGATCTATTGCGCCCACGAATACACGCTCAGCAACCTGCGCTTCGCCAAGGCCGTCGAGCCGGCCAACCGGGAAATTGCCGAGCGCTTCGCCCAGGTCGAGGCGTGGCGTCAGCAAGGTCAGATCAGCCTGCCGTCCGACCTCAAGCTCGAGCGCGCCACCAACCCGTTTCTGCGCGCAGCTGTAACATCGGTTAAAGAAATGATCGCCAGTCGGGAAGGACGTGCCATCGTCAGCGAAAGCGAGGTTTTTGCCGCGCTGCGGGCCTGGAAGGATCGCTTCTGAAGCGCCGACTGGACCGCAAAATTCTGGTCAAAACTTGACCACCCCTGGATCGGTTTCTAGAATCGCCCGACTTTCGATCCAGGACAGCCCCCATAACCAATGCCTTCTTCCCGACCTAACACCTTGAATTCAAAGGCATTGGCCCTGCGCTACCCGACGCTCGCCCTGGCAGTTTGCGCCGTGCTCAGCGGCTGCCAGAGCCTCGATCAACAGCAGGTCGACAACGCGCCGGCAGTGGACTTGAGCGGCAGAACGCCGCACCAGCCGTTATGGATCGAAGGCACGGCCAAGGCCGAGCAGCCCAAGGATATCTGGGAACGCGTGCGCTCCGGTTATCAGATGCAGGACGCCATAGGCGTCAATCCGCGTATCGAACAACAACGCCTGTGGTTCTCCAGCAACCCGTCGTTCGTCGAGAAGGCCGGGGAACGCAGCAGTCCCTACATTCATTACATCGTCGAGCGACTCGAAGAGCGCAATATGCCGATGGAGTTGGCGCTGCTGCCGATGATCGAAAGCGCCTACAACCCGTTCGCCTATTCGCCGGCCGATGCCGTCGGCCTGTGGCAGTTCATTCCCTCCACGGGGCGCAACTTCAATCTGCGGCAAACCCGCTGGTACGACGGCCGCCGCGATGTCACCGCCTCTACCCAGGCAGCCATGGATTACCTGGCGCGCCTGCACGAGATGTTCAACGGCGACTGGCTGCTGGCCCTGGCCGCCTACAACGCTGGCGAAGGCCGGGTAAGCCGCGCCATCGAGCGCAACCAGAAACTCGGCCTGCCGACCGACTACTGGAACCTGTCGCTGCCCCAGGAAACCCAGAATTACGTGCCCAAGCTACTGGCCCTGTCCCAGGTGATCATGGCGCCCAACGCGTATGGCGTGAGCCTGGCACCGATCGCCAACGAACCCTATTTCGAGGAAGTAGAGCTCAAGCAGCGCATGGACTTGGCCCGGGTTGCGGCCCTGGCCGAGGTCGACGAAGACGAGCTGTACCTGCTCAACCCCGCTTTCAAGAAGCGCGTCACCGTCGATGGCCCGCAGCACCTGCTGGTGCCGACCCAGAAGGTCGAGCTGCTGACCGCCAACCTGTCGACACTCAAGCCCGAGGATCGTGGCCTGCAGGAATACGTGGTGCGCGCCGGCGACAATCTGCACGGTATCGCCAACCGCTACGAGCTGAGCGTTGCCAGCATCAAGGAGCTCAACCAGCTCAGCGGCAACACCCTTGCCGTGGGCCAGCACCTGAGCCTGCCGACCAGCCTGCAGGCGGTGCCTGACCAAACGCCGCAGCGCGCCGTCAATACGGCGGTGGCCTCGCGCAGCTACACCATTCGCAATGGCGACAATCTCTGGCAGATCGCCAAGGCTCACAATGTGGCGGTCAACGACATCCAGCGCTGGAACGCCCTGAAAGGCAACTCGCTGCGTGTCGGGCAAACCATCAAACTGCAGGGCGGCACCAGCAACGGCAAAGCACGAAGCGTTGCGCAACGGGATGACGTCACCTACTACAAGGTACGCAAGGGCGACTCCCTGCACCTGATCGCCAAGCGCTTCAACGTGCAGATGAAGAACCTGCAGAGCTGGAACCCGCGCACCGGCAAGGCCCTGAAACCAGGCCAGGTGCTGACCCTGCGTCTGCCTGACTGAAGCGCATTGCAACACACTTGAGGCGGGCCGCCGGGGCCGCTCTTTTTCCTGTACAGACAAGCTGTTACTGTACGGAAACCTTGCTGCCCCGGATCGGATATTGCTCTTGAGACACCCCCTCCTCTCGCTGTTTTTTGGCCTGGCCACCAGCTTCCCGGCCTCGGCAACGCTCAGCGAAAGCCATGGCTATGCGCAATTCGGCGCACTCAAGTATCCCGCCAGCTTCACTCATTTCGATTGGGTCAATCCCGAAGCCCCCAAGGGCGGCACCCTGCGCATCATGGCCGCCGGCAGCTTCGACACACTCAACCCCTATACCCTCAAGGGCACCAGCCCGGTAGCCACCGCCAACTTCCTGCAATACGGCGTGACCGAGCTGAACGAGCCGTTGATGGTGGGAACCGGGCTGTACGATCCGTCCGGTGACGAACCGGCCTCCAGCTACGGGCTGATCGCCAGCTCCGTGGAATACAGCGAAGACCGCAGCTGGGTGGTGTTCAACCTGCGCCCCGAGGCGCGTTTTCACGATGGCAAACCGATCACCGCCTATGACGTGGCATTTTCCTACCGGCTGCTGCTCAAGGAAGGCCACCCGCAGTACCGCACCAGCCTGCAGGAAGTGAAGCGGGTCGATATCCTCAATCGTCACCGCGTGCGTTTCGTGCTCAAGCGTGCCGACAACCCCTTGCTGATCCTGCGCCTCGGCGAGCTGCCGGTGTTGCCGCAGCACTACTGGAAGGGCCGCGACTTCAAGGCCACCACCTTCGAGCCGCCACTGGGCAGTGGCCCCTATCGCATCACCCGGGTCAACCCGGGGCGCGGCCTGACCTTCGAACGGGTCCAGGACTGGTGGGGCGCAGCCCTGCCGGCCAACCGCGGCAAGTACAATTTCGACCGGGTCGAGGTGGACTTCTATCGCGACAGCCACGTCGCCTTCGAGGCCTTCAAGGCTGGCGAATTCGATTTCTACATCGAGCAGCAGGCGAAGAACTGGGCCAACAACTACCGCTTTCCGGCGGTAACCCGTGGCGACGTGGTGCGTGCGGAGATTCCCCACCAGATTCCCACCCAGACCCAGGCGCTGTTCATGAACACCCGCCGCGCCACCTTCGAGGACGCCCGTGTGCGCGAGGCACTGGGCCTAATGTTCGATTTCGAGTGGACCAACCGCACCCTGTTCAACAGCTCGTATACCCGCGCCGCCAGTTACTACCCCAACAGCGAGTTCTCCGCCAAGGGCAAGCCGCTTGGCGCCGAATGGCTAATGCTGTCGCCGTTTCGCGGGCAGTTGCCAGCCAGGCTGTTCACCGAGCCTTTCACGATGCCGGTTACCGATGGCCGTGGCATTCCCCGCGAAACCATGCGCCATGCGCTCGGTCTACTTGCCGAGGCCGGCTTCAAACCCTCGGGGCAGCGCCTCACCAACGCCAAAGGCCAGCCACTGCGTTTCGAAATCCTGTTGGTCAATCCCAACCTGGAGCGCATTCTCCAGCCCTTCACCGAAAACCTGGCCAGCATCGGCATCCAGGCCAACCTGAGAACCGTGGATCGCGCCCAATACAAACAACGTCTGGATCGCTTCGAATTCGACATGATTCTGCTGACCCTGCCGCAAACCCTCAGCCCCGGCCTGGAGCAAGCGCTTTATTTCCACTCCAGCCAGGCCAGCGTGAAGGGCGGCAGGAATTACGCCGGCATCCACGATCCGGTCGTCGATGCCCTGCTCGAAAAACTGCTGTCTGCCCGTACGCGTGATGAACAGGTGGCAGCGACCCGCGCCCTGGACCGCGTGCTGCTCTGGCAGCACTACACCATACCCAACTGGTACATCGACTATCACCGCCTGGCGTACCGCAACCGCTTTGCCTTCGTCGCCACGCCGCCCTACACACTTGGGCTGCGCAGTTGGTGGCTGAAACCCACGGAGACCACCCAATGACGCGCCCACTGCGTTCATTTCTCATGCATGGCAGCGCCCTGCTGCTGCTTGGCCTCGCCAGTTTCGCCCAGGCTGCCCCGCAGCACGCGCTGACGCTGTACGGCGAAGCGCCGAAATACCCGGCCAACTTCAAGCATTTCGATTACGCGAACCCGGATGCCCCCAAGGGCGGCGTGCTGCGCCTGCCCGGCCTCAATGGCTTCGACAGCTTCAACCCGTTCATTCCCAAGGGCAACCCGGCCGACCGCATCGGCCTGATCTACGACACCCTCACCTACCACTCGCCGGATGAACCCTTCACCGAATACGGCCTGCTCGCCGAAAAGATCGAGAAAGGCGCCGATGACAGCTACGTGCGCTTCTATCTGAACCCCAAGGCGCGCTTTAACGATGGTGAACCGGTTACCGCCGAAGACGTGATCTTCACCTTCAATGCGCTGCTCGAACATGGCGACCCGATGTACCGGCACTACTACGCCGACGTGGCCGAAGTGGTCGCCGAAAACCCGCGCACCGTGCGCTTCGACTTCAAGCATGCCGGCAACCGCGAGCTGCCGCTGATTCTCGGCCAGCTGCAGGTACTGCCCAAGCATTGGTGGACTGACCGAGATTTCTCCCGGGGCAGCCTGGAGCCACCACTGGGTAGCGGCCCGTACCGCATCGCCGACTTCTCGCCGAACAGCTCGATCCGCTTCGAACGCGTGAAGGACTGGTGGGCCAAGGATCTGCCGGTAGCCCGCGGGATGTACAACTTCGACGAAATCCGTATCGAATACTTTCGCGACATGGCGGTAGCCCTGGAGGCCTTCAAGGCCGGCCAGTTCGACGTCAACCTCGAATACTCGGCCAAGGACTGGGCCACCGGCTACAACTCGCCGGCCCTGCGCGCCGGGCGCTTCGTTCAGGAAGCCTTTCCCAACCGCAACCCGGCCGGCATGCAGGGTTTCGTGTTCAACACCCGCAAGCCGATGTTCCAGGATCCACGGGTGCGCGAGGCCATCGCCCAACTGTTCGACTTCGAATGGGCCAACAAGCAGCTGTTCTACGGCGCCTACAAACGCACCCACAGCTACTTCGAAAACTCGGAAATGGCAGCGCGCGGACTGCCCAGCCCGGCCGAGCTGAAGCTTCTGGAACCGTTGCGTGGGCAGATTCCCGACCGCGTGTTCACCGAGGCCTTCGCGCCGCCGGTCAGCGACGGCAGCGGCATCATTCGTGACCAGGCGCGCCGCGCCTATCAGCTGCTCACCGAGGCCGGCTACCGGATCGAGAACGACAAGATGGTCGATGCCAACGGCAACCAGCTGGCGTTCGAGTTCCTCAATACCCAGGCCAACCTGGAACGGGTGATCCTGCCATTCAAGCGCAACCTGGCCGAGCTGGGCATCGATTTGCAGATCCGTCGGGTCGATGTTTCCCAGTACATCAACCGCCTGCGCTCGCGGGATTTCGACATGACCTCGGCAATCTGGCCGCAATCCAGCTCGCCCGGCAATGAGCAGCGCGAATTCTGGCACTCCAGCAGCGCCGACAACCCGGGCAGCCGCAACCTTATCGGCCTGCGCGACCCGGCGATCGACAAGCTGGTCGAGGGGCTGATCCAGGCCGATTCCCGTGAGTCGCTGATCACCCATACCCGGGCCCTGGACCGCGTGCTGCTGTGGGGCAACTACGTGGTGCCCAACTACTACGTGGATGCCTACCGCGTCGCCTACTGGAAGCGCTTCGGCCATCCGCAGAAATCGCCACTCTACGACTACGGTCTGATGACCTGGTGGCAGGAAAAACCGATCGGCGAAGTGATCAGCCGCGAAGATGTGCCCACCACCGAGCAGGAAGAACGCTAGATGCTCGCCTATATCCTGCGGCGCCTGCTGCTGATCATCCCGACCGTGTTCGGCATTCTGGTCATCAATTTCGCGATCATCCAGGCCGCTCCCGGTGGCCCGGTGGAACAGATGATCGCCAAGCTCGAGGGTTTCGACGCCGCAGCGGGTGGTGCCACGGGGCGCATCTCCGGCGGTGGCGGCGGCGAGGTGGCTGCCGCGGGCTCCAACTACCGTGGCGCCCAGGGTCTGGATCCGGAACTGATCGCCGAGATCGAGAAGATGTACGGCTTCGACAAGTCGGCCCCCGAACGCTTCTGGATCATGGTCAAGAACTATGCCCAGCTGGACTTCGGCGACAGCTTCTTCCGCGATGCCAAGGTCATCGACCTGATCATGGAAAAGATGCCGGTGTCCATTTCCCTCGGCTTATGGAGCACGCTGATCATGTATCTGGTGTCCATCCCGCTGGGTATCGCCAAGGCCACCCGGCACGGCAGCGCCTTCGATGTATGGACCAGCTCGGCGATCATCATCGGCTACGCCATTCCGGCCTTCCTGTTCGCCATTTTGCTGATCGTGCTGTTCGCCGGCGGCAGCTATTGGGACTGGTTCCCGCTGCGCGGCCTGACGTCCAGCAACTTCGACCAGCTGAGCCTGAGCGGCAAGATCCTCGATTACTTCTGGCACCTGGCCTTGCCGGTGACCGCGCTGGTAATCGGTAACTTCGCCACCCTCACCCTGCTGACCAAGAACAGCTTTCTCGACGAGATCAACAAGCAGTACGTGACCACGGCCAGGGCCAAGGGCCTGAGCAATGCCCGCGTGCTCTACGGCCACGTATTTCGCAACGCCATGCTGCTGATCATCGCCGGCTTCCCGGCAGCCTTCATCGGCATGTTCTTCACCGGCTCGTTGCTTATCGAGGTGATCTTCTCCCTCGATGGCCTGGGGCTGTTGAGTTTCGAGGCGGCGATCAACCGCGATTACCCGGTGGTCTTCGGCACCCTGTTCATCTTCACCTTGCTGGGGCTGGTCGTGAAACTGATCGGTGACATCACCTACACCCTGGTCGATCCACGCATCGACTTCGAA